>Ga0209211_10003666_pt1 | contig 24710 bp, 24 predicted proteins | sample RifGroA2_FD_183992 | JGI IMG/M metagenome (GOLD analysis project Ga0209211, IMG submission 183992) | Groundwater microbial communities from Rifle, Colorado, USA - Groundwater A2 (SPAdes) (version 2) | ecosystem: Environmental > Aquatic > Deep subsurface > Groundwater | place: Rifle, Colorado...
CGAAGATGAGAGCGCCCGCTCATGAACTATAACTACGACTCGTCATAATGCGGCTTTGACCGCGAATAGGAGTTTGTCGTATTGTTTTGTTCAGTAGCAAAAAGGTTAAATAGAAGATAAACTTTATACTTTAGAGAATTCTTATAGGAGGCATTAACTTGTTTACAAAGAAGAGAACTGCGCCAGTTATAGCTCATGTGAGGGATTGGGCTATGGTGAATTCTGATAATTGCATCCTTCTGCGGCAGAGGGTGTAAATGTACATTGTTAAGTTAGCGGTTGGTGAGATTGTCAAGTTTGTGGGAGCTGAATAAGCTGTCAAGTAACGGGGGTAGGTTTTTATAGAAGACTTTACCTATATTTGCATGGGGGATAATGGAGATGTGCAAAAAAGGCTTAAAGAGCTGGAAAATAAGGTATTCAAGATAGAGAGGGTTCTGAAATTAAGACCTTTAACAAAGGAAGAGAAAGCAGAAAGGGAAAGAAAGATAGAGGAAAGGCATAAGAAAAACCCCGACTATGCTAAAGGCTATGATATAGAAACAGCTATGGAAGATATGTTTTAGATGATTAAGTTAGATTAGGCGAAAGTATTAAACTTCTGAGTGGTTAATTAGCTGTTAAGTATCGGGCACCTAAAGTTTTATATAGTTTATTTACTACTAAATTTTATGAAGATAATAAAGACCTATGATAAAACAGTAGGCGAAACTGAGTATTATAAGTATCGGGCACCGCTGCCTAAAAAAGTGGCAGAAGATTCTGGACTAATTGATAAACAGTTAAAAATTACTACTAAAAATAATAAGATATTTATTGAAGAAGATAAAGATGATAAAAAATAATTACTATAAAATATTATTCTGTAGACAATTCTCTTTTCAATAACTCAAATGTTGCAGTCATAGGAGATTTCTCTATACTATATCTTCCTCTTCTAAGTTTTTTCAGAATTTTTAATCGAACTAATCTTCCAACATAAGGTGGGGAAACTCCTGCTAAACTTATCTCAGAACTTTGAACTATATTTTTATCGAGTTTTGCTATTTTAGCGAAGGAAATAACATCTTGGTCTGATGCATCTGGTACCTCGTGGTCTAACCAACTTTGACCAATACTTATTGCTGTTTTAATACTCTCTTTTACTCTTTCCTCAGTAATTTTTTCATTTTCTAAATAACTCGGAGATGCTAAGCATTGTACTAAATAAGGATAACCACTTGTTATTCTGTGAACCTTATTTATTGCTTTTTCTTCCCATGTCGTATTCTCATTTACAAGAGGTTTAGTAAGAACCTCATTTGTTTCTTCCAAATTAAATCTACCTATGTTAAAACTTGCACCTGAAAATATTCTTGCGACTGGAGAATATTTATCTACGAGTTTTTCTTCAAAATCAATAAAACCACTTATGGTTAATAAAACAGGAGTCTTTGATACTTCTTCTACGATTGTTTTCAATTCCCCTATTGCTTCCATTGATAACCAATCCGCATCATCTATTGCAATTAAAATTAATCCGACATTACTTAGATTTTCTACATAATTCTTCCATTGATGATATGAAGTTTTCTCAGAATTATTTTTACTAACTTCTATGCCTAAACTAAATGCATTTATAGAATCTACTTTTTTTGCCATATTTTTTACTTTCTCTATAAATCCTTTTCTCTTTTCTATTTGTTGAATAAGTTCTTCATTAAGCAAACTGTATAGTTCTTGGTCATTTGTTGTTCTTGCTAACCTTCTACTTATAATCAGGATATCTGAAGGATTATCTTCTGAACCTTTAATTTCACTTATTATTTTATTAATTAGAGAAGTCTTACCAACTCCTCTATGACCACAAATGAGAATCCCTCCAGATTTTTTATGCTCCTTAGCCATTTGAACTCTATCCTTGAGTTTTTTAAGTACATGTTGTCTTCCTCCAAAATATTCTGGTCTTGCTGGTGTTTGAGGGTCGTATGGATTAGGCATTTAGTTTCTTTTATTAATTTTAATTAATGATATTAAAAGACGACAATATTTATACCTTTGCTCGGGCACCGAAATGTTTATATACTTCGGGCACCTAAGTATTTTATGGCAAATATTATAGTATGTCCTGAATGCAAAAGCAAAGAAACCATCAAATGGTGTAAGCGAAAAACAGAGAATCGTGGTCTTATTCAGAGATATAAATGTAAGACCTGTAACGCTTATTTTACCTTAGATGATGGCTTTTTCAGAATGCGAAACACTCCAAATAAGATAACCCAATCAATAGACCTATTTTATAGTCTGGTCTAAGCTCACCGAGAACCTGATTACTCATCTCCCATAAAAAGACATATTTTATAAGATAATCTGATCTATTCAAATACTTATCATGAATATATAAAATAAAGAGAATTTTCTTGTTCTTTTTATAGAGTGCAGAATCCTTAATGTCTTGGGTATTTACTTCATCAAAATAATTTATTATGTTTAGAGAAAGTGGCTCTTTGACACATAATTGAGTTTTTGACTTATTATACTTCAAGGGGTTTGTCTTTATTTCGATGCCCAATGTATGAATATCTGCCCCAGCAATGCTATTCTTGTTAATACCAAAAAAACCTTTTTCTATTACATAACCTACATTTCCCTTGGTTAATACCCTTAAAAGAGTATCCGAATCATTTATCTCTTTAGTAACTTGATTAAGAGTTCTACCTTCGAGCCATTTAGCTTTTTCTAAAAGTTCTTTATCATTCTTAATTTTAGATAAATTAATAGGTAATGAGTCGATTATATCAACCATAACAAACGCAGGGAAAAACAATCTTTAAACCTTTCCACCAACCGTTAACTTAACAATGTACTGTAAATGAAAGATTTAAAAACCAATTTTGTTAGGTTTTAGGATGGCAAAAGGAATGTATCATTATATTGGAGAGATATGGAAGAAACCTACTCGGGAGCTTTTGCAGCCTAAACTGATTAAATGGAGAGCTGGAGAAAGTATTGTTGAGGTTGAGAAGCCTTTAAGATTAGACAGGGCAAGAGCTTTAGGATATAAGGCTAAAAAAGGTATTTTTGTTGTTCGAGTGAGGGTGAGAAGAGGCGGAAGGAAAAGAACAAGGCATAAGCACGGGAGAATGCCTAGAAAGCAGCACATTACGAAGAATCTTAAAATGAATTATAGATGGGTTGCTGAAATAAGGGCTGAGAAGAAATATCCTAATCTTGAAGTATTGAATTCCTATGAGATTGCCAAGGATGGGAAATTCTGCTTTTTTGAAGTAATCCTGGTTGATCCAAGCAAACCTGAAATAAAGAGCGATAAGAATCTTAATTGGATAGGTGCGCCTGGAAATCATGCGAGAGCCCATAGGGGATTGACAGGAGCAGCCAGGAAATCAAGAGGATTAAGAAGCAAGAGCCCTAACTTGAAAGTAAGGCCTAGTTTAAGAGCATGGGGAAGAACTGGCAAGTAATGTTTAAATGAGTAATTTTTAAATATTTTTATTTATCAGAATGAGATTACCGACATGAAAACTTGTGTTATTTCTCATTTAGGGATTTGGCCTCCTTTCAACTAATTGAGATAACAAATCCCTTTAATACTGAGAGAATTAACTGGCGAACTCAGGTTAATAATTCTTAGTGTCTCGACATCATCCGAATTCGCTGTAACTGGCGAACTCAGGTTACAGAAAGATTAAAATAGATTATGCCCTCTAAAGAAGTATGAAGTATGAAGAATGGATGAAAAAAGCAGAAGAAGACCTTGATACGGCCATCTTTAATCTTGAAGGCGACAGGATCGATGCAGGATTGTTTTACTTGCAGCAGGCAGCGGAAAAAGCCCTAAAGGCAATTTACATTAAAACTAAAAAAGAGTTGATAAAAACACATGATTTGGTCTTCCTATCCCGTTCTTTATCTGCTCCAGAAAATATAGTAAAATTCTGCACTTTATTGACCCCTCTATATCAGCAAACTAGGTATCCTGATGCTCTGCCACAAGATATAAGCGATTCAATTAAAGAGTTTACTTCTGCAGCAAAGGAGGTTCTAGCATGGACAAAAAAGCAGTTATTAATATAATCAGAGAATTTGTAAAAGTGGTTTCGAAAGACTTTAAAATAGAAAAAATAATCTTATTTGGTAGCCATGCAACAGGTAAGGCAAGAGAAGACAGCGATATTGACCTTATCATCGTCTCAGATGATTTTGAAGGTACAAAGTCTTATAAACGTGCAGCACAGATGTATCATTACTGGAATTTTCTTACTCCTGTAGACTTTTTATGTTATACAAAATCAGAATTTAGCGAATTAAAAAGAATGATTACTGTTGTAAGGCAAGCAGTCAAAGAAGGCATAGAAATATAATTTATAGGATATAAAGTATAGGGGGCTTAAAAACTGTAGTTACTGTATGTCTGAGGAGGTAGACGTTTATGCAGGGTGTGGAGAGGATAATTATATAATGATTGCAGGGCTGCCCGATAGGGCATGAACTTGTTGGGTTCTTTACTCTATATTTGCTTAATCTTGAGTAAATTATTCACCGGCTTCACTATTTTTGTTTTTTGTCGCCTGCCATTTTTCCCTTTTTGCTTTTTCTACAGGGCAGTCAGGATTAAAACAGAATTCCCATGGGCGCTTGCCTTTTCTTATGGCCAGAAGTTTTGGAAAATTATCTGCTTCACATATTTTATCTGATTTTTTTATCAGCGAATTTGGAGGCAGAGAGAACGTTTGAGTGCATTCAGGATATGCAGAGCAGGCTACAAAATATCTCCTTGATTTTTTGGAATACATTATCCTTAGATTGCCTTTCTTGCACGTTGGGCATGGCATTAATGTATTGCTCTTTTGTTGTTCTGCCCTTAATATTTCCAAGCCCTTTAGCAATTCCTGGCCTATTTTTATTTCATTTACCTTGAATTCTTTTGATATATCTAAAATTATTTTCTTAGCAGAGTCAATGGTTTCTTTTTCTTTTTTCTCCAAGTCTTTGCCTTTTTCCTGAGAATTTTGTATCTGCTCCATCTCTTCCTCTAACTTTCTTGTTAGATTTTCATCTATTATTATTGAAGAGTATTTTTCAAGAGATTCTATAAGGCGGATTCCTAATGGCGTTGCCTTGATGCTTTGGCCTTCTAAATACCCTCTGTCAAATAATGTCTCTACAATCCCTGAACGCGTGGCTTTTGTTCCAAGATTCTTTTTTTCAAGTATTGAAACAAGCGAGGCTGGAGTGTATCTGTTTGGAGGCTGAGTTTCTTTTTCTTCAAATCTTATCTTGTCTATCTTCACTTTGCCGTTTATCTCTGGAAGCTTTGATTCTTCTATTTTGTAGGGATAAATCTGCATCCAGCCTTTATTTATCATGGATTGGGCAGAAGCCGTGAATGTTATTGTGTACTCTTTTTGTCCTGGTTTTTTTTCTTCACTGCCTTTTTCTTTATCAGGGTCTGAGTGGCCAGTTTCATCAGTGACCATTATTTTTAATGGGTTTTCATTCTTGTCCAGAGCTGTTAATACTATACGAGTATTGGATGTTACGGCATCAGGGGCAAAGGCAGAAAGAAACCTTTTTACTATTAGATTATATATTTTATCTTCTCTTTCTGCCAGTTGTTTATGCTCTCCTGTGGGATAAATGGAAGGGTGGGCAGGGTCTGATTTCTTTCCCTCTATTGGATTTTTACGGGTGCAGAGCTTGGCTAGGGGAAAATGCTTTTGCAGTGCCTTTATTATTTTCTTAGGCTCTATAGCCTGCGGAATCTTTTGGGAAGAAGTCCTTGGATAGGAAATTATTCCATCCAGATAGAGTTTCTGTGCTATTGAAAGTGTTTCTGAAGGATTTATCTTGTAAAACCTATAAGCTTCTCTTTGAAGAGTTGTTAAATCAAATGGATGGGGCGGTTGTATTTTCACTTCGCTGTTTTTTGTTTCTGCCAATGCTTCTTTTATGGTCTTGAAGATTTCCAAAGCTTCTTTATCGAATATATCCCGCGGATGCTTGAACTCGATATCTTGTGAAAGGGCAAATACCTGCCAATAAGGAACTGGCTTGAAATTGTTTATTTCTTTTTCTCTATCTACTATTATTTTTAATGCAGGGCCCTGGACTCTGCCTATCGAGAGGAGCCTGAAAGAGCCAGTAGTCTTAATAGCGCTCATCAATGCTCTTGAGAGATTTATGCCATAAAGCCAATCCAGGATATGGCGGGTTTCTCCAGCATAGGCATTTCCCCAAGCAATTTCATTTAAAGGATTTTCAAATGCTTTTTTTAATTCTGGCGCTGTTAAAGTTGAGAACTTCATTCTTTTTGCAGTATCTTGCTTGCAAATGAACCTTAGGATATTCCATCCTATGACTTCCCCTTCGACATCAAAGTCCGTTGCTACCATGAAGCTTGAGGATTTAGAGGCCAGCTTTTTTAGCATGTTGTAATACTTTTTTGTGAAGGCCGAGCCTTTTTTGTTAAAGGAGGGCTCCCATTCTAATTCAAAGATTGGCCATCCTTTTTGGCCTTTTACATAGTTTAAGCCGAATAAGTGGCCTACTGCCGAGGCTATATAGACTGTCCTGCCTTCAATACTTAGTTCATAATATGAAACTCCGTCTTCTGAATATTTTCTAGGGTCTCCGAGAGCAGAGGCTATTTTCTGTGCGGCCTGAGGTTTTTCTGTTATAATTAGTATAGCATTTCCTTTTTTGACTACTTTAGAATCTGCTTTTAGAAGTTTTCTCCTGGATTTTTTTTTCTTTGCCACTGGCTCTTCATCTTCCAATAAATCTGTCGGAGAAGGCCTGCCAGGCGATTCAACAGTTATTAAATCTGCCAATCGAGGCTTTGGAGCCACGGCTTTCTCTATGGTATTTTTTGATTCACTAGGTTTTAAAAATGCCTCAACAGCCATATATAGAGGTTATCAAGCGGGCTTTTAATGTTTTTGATTTTCTAACTTTGCGTGTTTAATTAATACACGTGAGAAATCTCCAGCTTTTAAGCTGGAGTATCATTTATCGATTTCTCCCGGTTCTCACAAAACCACGAACAAACCTCGGCTTTTAAGCCGAGGTAAAAATCCGAAGGGTTTTGTGATTTATGCTGCTTTTTCTAATGGACTCACGGGCCAGAGTTACTGCATGTCCGCGGGGATGATGTTGAGGAGTATTGGGGTGATAATTATGGAAAGGATTGCAGAACTGCTGAAAGCATTGATTTGTTAGATATAAAGTATAAAGGGTTTGTCAATGTAATGATTATTAACACCTTATACATATTCCCATTCTTCCTGCAATACGATTAAATAACTGGCGATGGCGATGATAATTATCAGGGTTGCCCGATAGAGTATGAATTTGTTGTGGCTGGGAGCTTACTTAAAATTAGTCTTGCCTGTAAGCTGCTCTAACAATCTTGCCTAAAAATGCATCTTTATCTTGATATGAATTTAACTTTGTGAGATTTGCTTGCCTATCATTGAATACTATATATCTGGGATGGATTCTGGCAATTTCTATTGTTCTTGCGTTTTTTCTCAAGGCTTCTTCGTCAAAATCTTCTTCTAATTTGCAACCAGTTCTTTCTAAAGTAAATTGCGCATTTAGTCTTTTTCTAGCATCGTTTAACCAATTCATAGAAAATCCCATATTACTTGCTTGTACTTGCATATCATATTCTTCTCCAATCTTTTCCAGAGCATCATAAATCCTTCTTTCTTTTGTTGCGGATTCTTGATGAGGGGGTTGAATTGTATCTTCACTCCAATCCTGCTCTGGAACACTAAAGAAGAACCTTCCATTCTCAATAGATAGGGCCTCTATGCCTTCTTCAATTAATCCATTTCTTATAATTATTGCAGAGAGCGTTTGTTCACTTAACCCAGACATAGCATATTTTGATATTACACCCGATATCCTTTGTATTAATTGCATTTTTCTTATTATATGAACAGACTCCCGATGTTTTAACGTCTTTAGATATATGTCAATTACCAACTAATGAATTAGTTGGCTTGTAGTTGCCATTGGCACTACGATTGGTTGATTGACTAACAACCTACTAAAAATAGGTTTACCAAATTTAGCGATGTTTCTGGAAGCATTTAAATCTGCATGAAGTTCATATCCACATTGTAAACATTTGAAGTTACTTCTCTTTCTATTTAATTTATCTTTGTAACCGCAATGTGAACAAGTTTGTGAAGTATATTTTGGATTAACTGAAATTACTAATTTCTGTCTTTCTTCTACTTTGTATTTTAAGTAAGTTTCAAATTGTTTAAAACTCCAGCTTCCTAACTTCTTATTAAATCTTCTTCCATTATTCTTATGTTTCATATCTTTTAAATCTTCCAAGACAAATACTTTAAAATCACTATCAGCAATCCATTTGCTCAATCTATGATTTATATCAGAAGTAAACCGTGTTTCTTTTCTGCTTAACATCTTTAAATGATGTTTAGCAGACTTAGTGCCTTTCTTCTGCAATACTGCTTTTAAGTATTGATATTTGCCCTTTATCTTTTTGAGATGTTTTGAATTGTAAAAAAGATTATTAGAACAAACAAGAATATTATTTACTCCTCTATCTATTCCTAAGGTGTCTTCCTCTATTTGTATACCTCCAAGATTTATTTGAGGACTTTCTTTTTCAACAACTAAATTAAGATACAATTGTTTTTGTTTATAGCATAACATTCCAGCAACAGGTTTCCAATCTTTATATTTTTCAATTAATCTATGAGTTTGAAAAGTAATTTTCTTTCTTCCATTAATAGAAGATATAGAAATTAATCTATGTTCTAAATTAACTCTCAAATTTCTTTTATCTAATCTAACTGAAGAAAATTTGTTTACTTGAATAGGTCTTTTACATTTCTCTCTTTTGATACTTTCAGAAGCAACATCTCTCGCAGTCTGAATTAATCCTGTTGGAAGATTAGGGTATAATTTTTTAATCTTCTTATAAGTGAGTTTGTTAAGTTTATTTTTATTGAATATTTTTTTCTTAAATCCAACATCATTAACATATTGTCTTGCTTTGGAGAAAGTTCTAATTGTTTCTATCAAGTCAATATCTTTAGCAAGTTTAATTTTAATAGTTCTTTGCATAGAAATACTAATATAGATAAGTTTATATAATTATCTATTATTAATATGCTATGGTTGAACAATTACCTAAACTATTAAAGATAGAAAATACTAAAGGAAACTCTTGTGTTTACAATATTAATTATCACATTGTTTTTTGTCCAAAGTATAGAAAACAAGTTTTAAATGAAAGTATTAAAGAGGATTTAGAAATTATTTTTAAATCGGTAATATCTTCCAATGATTGGAAACTTCTTGAATTGGAAGTTATGCCAGACTATATTCACTTATTTGTTTCTGCTCACCCAAAACAATCACCTTTAGAGATTGTTAAAAAACTTAAAGGAATATCTGCAAGACTAATATTTAAAAAATATCCTAAGTTTCAAAAAAAGGAATTTTGGGGCAAACATTTGTGGAGTGGAGGCTACTATGTTGGAACTGCTGGAATAGTTACTGCTGAAAGTATTCAGAAGTATATTCTTGCACAGACTAAGGCAAATTCATCTGATGATTAAAATCAATCAGTTTTCTTTACCACGAGCATATAAATTTTAGTGTATAAGTCTGGAGGGTTTACAAACCGCGGCTATCGCATGCCTGAGGAGATAGACGTTGATGATTAGTATGGGGCGATAATTATGTTGAGGACTGCCCGAAGCACTAACTTGAAAGAATTTGGGGCTGGGACAGTCCTATCTGGAGATAGCGTCAACTCTTCTTCGGAAGAGCAGTTGTCTATGAAGCAAGGAGTCATAACCTTAACACAATGTTGGAGTGTTCACGCTTTTCAGGCTTAATTTTACCAGAGTGAAAATGCCCATAATTAAGGGGTATTTTTTTCTTTATTTTGTGCAGATTTTTAAGGTTTATAGAGGTCTTAGCATAAAGGTTATAAAGACGTTTTGTTACAAATGGATATGGGAAAAGGAGGAGATTTGTATAGTGATTTACTTATACAGAATTTGGATAATTATTCTGCTTGCACAACTGCTCTTCAGGATTATCGAGAGGAAGAATTCAGTGCAAAAAATGGCAAAATTATAGGAAATCACTTTAATATTGGCAGTTTTCCCAGTGATTTCCTATCTAGCAAACAACAAAACATTACGAAAACTAAAGTTGTTTGCTATAACGTAATTCTCTGTAATAAAGGCTCAGGAAGTATAAATTCTAATTTAAATTTATTCGTGGGGGCGGATAGACGCAAGGTAAGAAATAAATGTCTGTTTGAAGCTTACATGGAAATATTTATATACTTCACGTAATATTACGTAATATGGCAATAGTAGCTAAAATAAGCAGAGGGAGTAAAATGGATCAAATATATATTCCTAAAAATCGGGCAGGCTTTTCTACTGGACAGTATGTCTTAATATCTCCTTTAGAAAGTGAGTTGAAGCAGAAAAGATTGTTCAAGCCATATTACTATGGCATCAAGACTCTTGAGAATTTAAAATTAAAGATTATTCAAGAGATTTTTGAGGATTTAGAAGACCAAGGTTATGAAAACATCATCATTACCGGATCTTTTCTTGAAACAGGATTTAAGTTTAACGATATAGATGTAATTTTAATCAATGGAAAGAAAATAGAAACCTCTAATATAAAAGAGAAAATTGAAAAGAAAACCGGCATAAAAGCACATGTCATTATCATGGACTCTAAAACATTGATGGCTGGCTTGTCTAAAGACCCTTTATATTCTATGATGTTAAGCAAATGCGTATCAAAAAAAAGACTAATTTTTAATGTAAAAAGAGATATAGATTATAAAATCTTAGATTATCAACTCTTAAAAAGTAATACTCTAATAGACAATTTTGATTTGCTTAACGGCGAAGAAAAATATTACCTGACATTGAATATGATCTCTATCCTGCTTTTTATAAAAAATCAGAAGTTAAGCAGGAAGGTTGTAAATAACGAGATTGAGAGAATCTTTAAAGTGGAAATAAAAGAAATAAAAGAAAACCTGCTTGATAAAAGCCAATATACCAAAAAATACGTTGAGATATACAATACTACTTTCAACCTAATAATGGAGGGGATAAATGAACAGAAATAAATTGCTTAGTTTGTTTGTATCTAATCTGGCAAATGCCATAATTCATAAAGTGCTTGAAAAAGCGATAGACCGAGCTGAAATTATTGATGTCTATGATAAAGAAGTAAAAAACAGCTGGGAGATTGCAAATAGATACAGACAGAAAATAAATCCTGTTGGAAAGCCACTGCCTCTTCATGACCAAGAGAATATAAGAAGTAAAGTCTTAAACAAAGTCAGATCAGAGCTTAATATATTGTATATGATTTATAAGAGGCTTGCAAACCATAGTTACCGCATGTCCGAGGGGATAGACGTTGATGATGGGTATTGGGGTGATAGTGATGCAATGAATTGCAGGACTGCTGAAAGCACTAACTTAAGAATAAGCAAGAGATATGAGAATCTAGATTTGTCTCTTGTGGAGAAGTTAACGGATGATCATCTAAGAGATTTTGAGATAGTGGAAGGACCATTAAAATAAAATGATAAAAAAAGAGGATTCAATGGGAGAAGGTACGAGGATTAAATACTCGAATAGTACAAATGCGTACTTAAATAGTACTATGAAATATCAGAAAAGTATTACAGGATTATTTCCGCATTTTTCTGCAAATATCTGCGAGGTGGGAAATGAATAAGGAAGAATTGAGAAATCAAGGCGGTAGGATAAGAATAAGAAAAGGGACGGTTGAGACGACAGTTTCAAAGTCATTGTTAGAAATGCATCAGTTTGATAGGCCTGCTCCTTTTTTAATGGATGATATTCATAAGGGGTTTTTGCATATGAATCTTTTATTACGGAGAATTAAGTTAGTTCTGTTACCCCTTGTACTTAATTCTCCGTCCAGAGAATTTACAAAAGCAGTAACGCAATTAAGTAAATTCTCTGTAAATGAAAAAGAAAGGCCATTGATGGTGGCCGAAATGATAACGGTCTTCTGCCAAGAGTCTTATAATAGTAGCAACATCATCTATATAAACTTTTCAGAAGAAAATAAAAAAGAAAAGGGTTCGAACAGAGAGGTCAAACCCAACCGCTTGATACACGTTAGTAAAAATAATAACAAGAAGTATTTAAATATTTCTATTAATTTGAATGAGGGCGCCAGGGTGGCAGAGAGGTTAATGCAATCGCTTGATACACGATGTCCTTCGGGACTTACGGGTTCGATTCCCGTCCCTGGCGCATTCCCTGCTTTTTTTCCTAATCTTTTAATGCAATCAGCTTTGGCATGCAAAGAGGTGGGAAATGAATAAAGAAGAATTTGAATTTTTATTAAAACAAGGAGGGGGATTAAAATTAGAATTTAAAGAAGAGTTTGATTCAAAAAATCTTGGCAAAGAGCTTGTAGCTTTTGCAAATACCGAAGGTGGCAGGGTTTTCTTAGGTGTTAATGAAGTAGATATTTTTGATGATCGTGTTGAGATTAGCAATCCTGGCGCTTTGCCAAAACCTTATGAAGAATTGCAGAAGGGAGATATTTCTTTGCCGAGAAATCCAATTATCACAAAGATCTTTAGGATTATCGATTTAGCTGAAAACGCAGGCTATGGCTTTGATAAGATGTTCAAAGGTTGGAGATATCATTACTCTAAAGAGCCAATTGTTTCAACAGGCCTTGATTATTATAAAATAGAATTTTTCTTTGGTGTTGAAGAACTTGAAAAAACTGTGGAAACTGGCGGATTAACTGGCGGATTAACTGAAGTTAGGAATCTTATCAAATCCAGGGAAGGAATAAAGGCAAAAGAAATTGCCCAAGAACTAAAAAGGCCTCTTGATACTGTCGATAAGCAGATCAGAAGTCTTGTAAATAAGGGCATTATTATAAGAAAAGGCAGTAAGAAAACAGGCGGCTATTTTATCAAATCAGAAGAGAAAGGAGGGAAAAGATGAATAAAGAAGAGTTAATGGAATTATTAAAAGGAGGAGAGGGGGAGAATTTAGAGTTTAAGCCAGGCCTCTCGCAATTGAATGATATCTTATGCTCTATATCTGCTTTAGCAAATAAGAAGGGCGGCAAGATTCTTATAGGTATTACAGATTCAGGAAAAATAACAGGTGTTGAAATCGGAAGGGATACAATAGAGAGATTAACTAATAAGATACGCGATTGCATTGAACCTAGAATGTATCCAGCAATCAGCATTGAGAAAATTGATGATAGAGGCATCATTATAATTGAAGTAGACGAATCTAAAGACAAGCCCGTATTAGCTTTAGGGAGAGCCTACAAACGAGTTGGCAAGTCCACATTGAAAATGGGCAGGGAAGAGCAGGAAAGAATTGTTCTTAAGAAGAACGAGGATAAAGTCAGTTTTGATTCTGAAATTTGCAAGGATGCAACTTTTAATGATATAGATGAGGAATCTATAGGGCGCTTTAAGCGCAGGTATGAAGAAATAAATAAGATTGCTTTGAACAGTTCAAATAAAGACCTGCTGAAATCCTTAAAGTGCATAAAGGAGATAGATGGACGGCTGAAGGTTACCAATGCAGGTGTTTTACTTTTTAGTAAAAATTCCCAGGTTTTCTTTCCCATGAATTATATCACAATTGCAAGATATCCTAAAATAGAGAAAGAACAGAATTACTCCGATATAAAAGATTTCTATGGAAATTTATTTGAGTTAATTGAACTATCTGATAAGTATGTTAGGGAGAATGTTAAAGAATCTTCTAAAGTGGTTGAAAGCAAGTTAGCAAGAGAAGTTATTCCGCAATATCCTTATTATGCCATTAGAGAACTGATAACCAATGCGGTAATTCACAGGGATTATTCAAACAAAGGCTCTCGGATTATAATCAGAATGTTTCCGGACAGAATCGAATTTAACTCGCCCGGGGGATTGCCTGCAATGATAACCCCGCAGAATATTGTTTATGAGCAATATTCAAGGAACCCTATTATTTCTGAAGTATTAAGCAGAATAAAATATATTGAGAAATTGGGAGAGGGGTGGGATAAAATTATTGATTCTATAAGGGCACATCCTCTTAAGCCCAAGATGCCCAACATTCTTAATACAGGTAGTACGGTAATTGTGACTCTTTTTAGCCCGGAGCAGATGGTTAGAGAGACTACCCAAAAGACTACCCAAAAGACTACCCAAAAGACTACCCAAAAAGAATTAACTGAATATCAGAAAAAAATAGTAGAGGAAATAAAAAAAGATAATAAAATTACAAGAGAACTTCTTGCTTTGAAAATAAAGGGAATTAGCGAGGATGGAATAAAATACAATTTGAAGGCTCTGATAAAATCAGGTATAATAAAAAGAATTGGTGGAAGAAAATTAGGGCATTGGGAGATTATTAATGATGACAAGGAGGGAAAAGATGAATAGGCGAAACGTAACGCTGGCAGGAACATTTGCATTAATGGCTTTAGCATTATTAGTGGCAAACGTGTATTTTGATAAAAATAGAACAGATAAGGAGAAAAAAGGTGAAAAATGAATAAAAAAGGACTAGAATTTATCCTACAGGAAGGAGAGGGGCAGTTTATAGAGTTCAAGGAAAGCTTTGATCCTAAAAATTTAGCTAAGGAGATCGTTGCCTTTGTTAATTCTCAGGGAGGAAGAGTATTCCTTGGTGTTGATGATCAAGGAAGGGTCAAGGGCGTTCAAGCAACAAACAAGCTGAAATCCCAGATACAAGACCTTGCGAGAAACTGCGATCCTCCTATTCATGTAAGGCTTGAAGAGATTGGTAATGTCCTGATTATTGAAGTAGACGAAGGAATAAATAAACCTTATAAGTGTTCTGCAGGCTTCTTTTTGAGGCAGGGGAGCAGTTCTCAAAAATTGTCCACTGATGAAATTCGGGATTTCTTTAACAAAGAAGGAAAGATATTATTTGATGAGGGGATAAATGATGATTTTAGTTTTGAAGAAGGATTTAATAAATCTAAATTTGAAGATTTTGTCAAAAGGGCAAGATTAAGCAGAACAATTTCAGATGAAGATATTCTGAAAAATATCGGAGTTCTGACAAAGAATGGAAAATTCAGGAATGCAGGAGTCTTGTTTTTCTGCGATAATATTGAAAAGTTCTTCAGGCATGCAATTGTTACCTGCGTTTTATATAAGGGAACTGATAAATATAAAATAATTGACAGAAAAGATTTCACGGAAGATGCAATCTCTAATTATAATGGGACTATGGCTTTCCTGATGAGAAACTTAAGATTAGAATATGAGATTAAGGCAGGACCAAGAGAAGAAATCCTGGAAATACCTCAAGAAGCCTTAAGGGAGGCAATAGTAAATGCTATGGCTCACAGAGATTATAACGAGAAGGGGGCAAATGTCCAGATTGATATTTTTGATGACAGAGTTGAAATAAGCAATCCTGGAGGTTTAGTTCCGGCAATTAAAAGAGAAGATTTTGGGAAAAAAAGCCTTTCAAGAAACCCTCTTTTATTCAGTCTTTTCAAGAGCGCGGATTTAGTTGAGAAGATAGGTTCAGGAATAGGCAGAATGAGAAATGCAATGAAGAAGGCAGGTCTGCCCGCACCTAAATTTGAATTCTCAAGTTTTTTCACAGTAACTTTTCAAAGACCTTTTGTTTCCCAGAAAAGTTCCCAGAAAAGTTCCCAGAAAAGTTCCCAGAAAATACTTGTACTTATCCAGGGAGATAATAAAATAACTATAGATGAGTTATCTAGAGAGTTAAATATAACAGATAGAGGAGTTAAAAAAATCATCTTTAAACTGAAAAAAGAGGGCAAAATAAGAAGAATCGGTTCGGATAAAGGAGGACATTGGGAAATTATTAAAGGAAAGGATAATATAAATGATGAGAAAGAGGTGAAAAATGAATAAAAAAGGAAAAATATCTTTAGCGTTTTTAGCATCTGCATTTGTATTAGCTTTCATCTTAGCAATCACAGTCCTGCAAATCTCTTCGGCAAAGGATTTTATCATAAATGAAGTCTCAAGCCCCAGCACAACTTACTTTATGGTTAATGGAACAAGCGGGAATGTGGGGATTGGGCTAGGAGGATTGCAATAATGGGGAGAGAAATAAATAATTTGATGGAGTTAATAAAAAAAGGAGAAAATGAAAGGATTGAATTTAAGGAGTCTCTATCGTTAAAGGATGAAATTGGGATTAGTGTTTCTTCTTTTGCCAATTTCTTGGGAGGCGTAGTTTTAATTGGAGTTAAGGATTCTGGTGAGATAAGAGGCGCTGAGATTGGCAAGGACACTATTGAAAGTCTTGCAAATTATATTAAACAGCATACTGATAATTCTATTTACCCTTCTATTTCTGCAGAGAAAGTTAATGAGAAGAATGTTTTAGTTGTGAGGGTTGATGAATCCAATGAAAAGCCGGTCTTTTTTAAGAGAAGGGCATATATAAGAGCGGGAAAATCTGTTCATTCCTTATCTCATGCAGAGATTAAAAAGATGGTAAGAGAGAGCTCTTTTTATTCATGGGATGGGGAAATATGTGCAAATTCCACTCTAAAAGATATTGATAAAGATAATGTTGAATGGTATTTAAACCAAAGAGAAGAGCATAGGAATGTTCCTAAAAATAAAAAAATGCCCTTAAAAGTTCTCTTAAACAATATTGGGGTAGTTAGAGATAATAAGCCGACAAATGCAGGCATTCTTTTTTTTGGAAGCAACTCGCTTTTACAACTTCCCCAGTCACAACTTAGACTGGTGCGCATTAGGGGAGGCTCGATTGATGGATTGATCTTAGACAGGAAGGATTGTGAAGGGACTTTATGGGAAATGGTTGGGCAAGCAGAGGAATTTTTAAGGAAACACATTAATTTCATAGGTATTAGGACAAGCAACAGCTTCCAGAGAAAAGATAAATTTGATATTCCATTGGACGCATTAAAGGAGTTAGTTATAAACGCATTGATTCATAGAGATTATGAGACTAAAGCAGATACAAGAGTCTTTATTTTTGATGATAGGATAGAAATTGTTAATCCGGGCTCTTTTCCTCAGGGAGTGACTCCTCAAAAGCCTGTTCATAGGCCTGTAAATCCCTTGCTCTCACAATATATGTACGACACAGGGTTTATTGAGAAATACGGGTCTGGAATTATCAAGGCGAGAAATTTGCTTAGGGAAAACGGAAACAAAGACTTAAGCTATGGCTTGCATAAGCTTGAGACGCGGGCTATTATTTATTCTCAACTAGAAAAAGACCTAGAAAAAGACCTAGAAAAAGACCTAGAAAAAGACCTAGAAAATCTTACTACGAATCAAAGAGCAATATTAAGGGAAATAAGGGAAAATCCAAGAATAACTCAGGAAAAGTTAAGCAAGGCAATAAACATCAATGAGAAAAATATACGCAACAACATAGCGAAATTAAGGCAGCAAGGCTTATTGAAGAGAGTCGGGCCTGCAAAAGGAGGACATTGGGAAATTATTAAAGGCAGTGATAATATAAATGATGAGAAAGAGGTGGGAAATGAATAAAAAAGGAAAAATATCTTTAGCGTTTTTAGCATCTGCATTTGTATTAGCTTTCATCTTAGCAATCACAGTCCTGCAAATCTCTTCGGCAAAGGACTTCATTATCAATGAAGTAAGCAGTCCCAGCACAACTTACTTTATGGTTAATGGAAGCAGTGGGAAGGTGGGTATTGGGAATGGTGTTCCTGATGAAGTTTTTACTGTTGGAACATCCTCGACAAGAGGGGCAATTAGAGTTTATCAAGTGGATGACGCTACTTCTGATCAGATTCAGTTTTATAATGATGGCACAAGAGTGGGAGAAATTGGGACAGAAGATGCTACCTGGCTTAGAATTAATCAAGAGACTGCTAAGAATATATACACTCCTCAATACATAAGGGCAGATGGGGGCCTGCATGTTGATAGTACAAGTTATGGTATTAGCGGGTCTGGAATATTATTAAGCAGTTCTTTAAGCGGGACATATTCACAAGCGCTTACTTTGAGCAGTGCGTCTAACGCTTATACAGGTGCTTCTATCTCAATTGGAGGCAATTCTTATTTGGCTACTTCAAGTGGAAATGTGGGGATTAGGACCGCGAGTCCAACTGAACTTCTAACTATCAACGGTACGCATAACACTGATCAAGTTCAAATTATGGGGCCAACTGCAAATGATGACAGCCTCTACCAATGGGATGGATCAATATACAGAAACCATGGCGATCATGTACCCGAGGTAATAATCCGTTCTGATAATTCAAATCCAGATATCGGCGGGTATAGGCCTGCTTTAGTCCTATACAACAACATAGGGTCACTAAATAATACAGTCGGCCTTACATTTGCCATGCGTGAGGAAACATCTGCCGGAAATGCAGTAACCTTAGCCTCAATTATGGGCATAAAGGAATCCGTGGGAGCTGCAAGTAGTTGGTCTGATGGAGGATTGCAATTCATTGTGAAGGATGGTGGAGTTGGTGTACATGCGATGCGTATCATTAATACTGGCAACATCGGGATAGGCACTACAACCCCGACGCAAAAACTAGATGTCAGAGGCTCAATAAATGTGTCAGCAGATGTTTATGTAAATAATGGGACTTCCTTAGCAACATGGGCATATAATCAAACTCTCCCAGCAATTACATATACAAACACATATATCGGAAATAGCAATGCTTCTTGGAGTACAACTTATAATGTTACTTATCAGACAACATCCAAAGATGTAACTGCTAATAGGTCAGAATGGTTCAGTACTTACAACGCAAGTTATGTTCCATCTGGGACGGCAAATGCATGGAGCATAAATGCGGCAAATGTAACTGCAGGAACATTCGGAGCAGGTAATTTTGTATTTCAGAATAATCTTACAGTTGGGACAACGCAGTTTTTTGTTAATAAGGATAGCGGGAATGTGGGGATAGGGACGACGGCTTCAGACTATAATTTACAAGTTGGAGCAGATGATTCTTCATCACAACAAGAGATTGGAGTAAACTCTGCCGCTAATATCGCCGCTGGTTACATCTGGGACGTGGCAGGTACTGCAAAATGGTTTTTGAACAGACCGGCTAGCTCAAATGATTTGAGACTTAATGAAGTTGGAGTTGGAGATAAGGTTACCTTCCAAGCAGGCGGCAACGTCGGCATCGGCACAACATCTCCCGAAGGCAAGTTGCATATAATAAAAGGTACTACAAATTCCGGAGTTGAAACCGATTTTGCAATAAAAATAGAGGGAGTTGAAAATGGAGATATTGGATTATTATTAGGAACTGATACTGGCATAAATGTTTCATATATCCATTCTTTTGATCCCGGTACTGGATGGAATAGAAATTTAATATTGCAGGAGAGAGGAGGCAACGTCGGGATTGGGACGACGGCGCCTAATGCTAGATTATCTTTGGGTGCTAGCTTGAATAATACAAAATTAGCGATTTATGACAATGGAGCCACATCGATGATGGGTTTCGGGGTTCAAGCAGACCAATTTAGGATTCACCTAAATGGTGCCACTGATAGATTTTCATTCTTAGATGATGAAGTAGGAACAAATGAATTAGTTACAATTAAAGGAACCGGCAACGTCGGCATAGGCACAGTTTCCCCAACAAGCAAATTAACTGTAAATGGAACAGTCGATGTTCTAAACAATAAGATAGTTAATTTGTCCACTCCCACTCTTGTTACAGATGCTGCTACAAAAGGATATGTTGATAGTATTACTGGGAATGGAGCGAATTTAAGCGGTTCTGGCTCAAACACTTATGTAACTTATTGGACAGGGACCAATACTATGAGTGGAGAATCTGCTTTTATTTATGATGCTGCAGGAAATAGGTTGAATGTTACTGCAAGTAGTGCAGTAGCAACTGGTATTTATACTACTGGATATGTGGAGGATGTTGGAGGTTTAACGGGTGGGAATTATATTCCTTCTCATTCTTGGAATATCGGCAATGGCACTGTGGGTATATTCACAAGAAACGGCGCTGATAATGAGAGTGTGAGAGAGTGGGGCCTGGGCCCGCATGGCAATCCCACTATTTTGTGGGTTGCTTATAATGATGCTGCAAGTGATGGCGATGGAGGTTGGGATTCAAGTTTTTTTGCTACAAGTTCAAATAAATCCTATAGATTTAGCGTATGGATAAAGAAAACTGGAAGTACAGACGGATCTACTTATTTAGGAACAAGTGGAAGTCCTGCTGCGGTTTTGACTCTTGCAGGTGCTGATAATACCAATCCATATTTTTGGAGTGGGGATTTGCCTGAACTTAATAAGTGGTACTTAATAGTTGGATATGTTAGGGCTTATAGTGATACGGGCACAACTAATTATGGTGGAATTTATGATGGGATGACTGGGGAGAAAGTTCTTTCTATCACTGACTTTAAATCCAATTACAATACAACTTCATTACGTCATAGATCCTATTTGTATTATGATACTACAACAACTGATAGGCAATATTGGTGGGATCCTCGAGTAGAAGAAGTAAATGGGCGAGAGCCTACAATAGAAGCTCTGTTAGGTGCGACTAAGTCTGCCACGAATAACACAGATGCTTATTTTGGAGGGAAAGTGGGGATAGGGACGGCGACTCCTTCAGCATTGCTGGATATAAAGAAAGCAGGAGCGGGAGCATTTGGATTGAATGTTTCAGGCAATCTTTATGTTAATGATACTAATGTGGGGATTGGGACTGCGGCGCCCGCAACAGCTTTACATATATCCCCAACAGGTTCTGCTCCAATAATAAGAGGGGCTTATGTTGGTGCAGGTTCTTATGGAGAAATAGATTTATATGGTTATGGCACTGGACTGATGAAAATACAAAGCGGTTCTGGTTATAATTTGGTACTGAATCCAACCTCCGGCAACGTCGGCATTGGCAACTCAACACCTGGGGCGAGACTGGAAATTGCAGCCCCTGCTTCAGGAGCCACTCTTAAAGTCGGCAGAGTGACAGGAAATCCAAACATAAAAGCTGCTGCGGATAATTATCTCATAATGGATTCTAACGGTCAATTTACTGCACTTAATTATTATGTTTCTGATAATGTGGTTTTGGCTTATGGGGGCGGGAATGTGAGTATCGGCGCTTCAACAACTCCTGCAAGTAAACTTGATATTGATACAGGAAGCAACACACTGGGATTGAGATTAAGAGGACTAGCGGAAACTGCAGAGATTGCAGACTTTTATGTTGGCAGTGCAGGAGGTTTAGTAATAAGCACAACTGCGGGAACTGATAATGGGGCTTTTATTGATTTACGTCCTGAAGATGATACATATGGATTAATATTGAGAGAATCAGACGGAACAGGAACAAGCACATATGCAAACTTTTATGTTACTGATGCTGCTGATGATTATTTATCAATAGGGGTTAATACAGGTTCAGATGGAGATGCATTGGTTGTGACTGCAGCTAATAGGGTTGGCATCGGCATAACCGCTCCCTCAAGTAAATTAGATATAAATGCTTCCAGCGGGGTTGCATTAGGTGTGGAGGGAGGAATCTCAGGTGTTGATTTGGCTACATTTACTAGAAATGGGGGAGCATACTCGAAGATTATTATAGGTTCTGCTGGTGGAGATGCTTATACAAGTTACCAAGGTACAGCTTCGAGAAATTGGACAACGGGATTTGATGCATCTGATGGTTCTTATCGTATAGCACAGAAAGAGTTGTTAGGAACAAATGATAAATTAACTATTCTTACTTCGGGGAATGTGGGGATTGGGACGACGAATCCTTCACAGACATTGACTGTTGTTGGAACTGGTAACTTTTCTAGTACTGCAAATCCTGGATTGATGGTCGGAGATGGATCTACGGGATATTTGAAGGTGGGAAGCACGGGATGGTATGACGATGGGACTTACTTTAGTCCTCTAGGCACGAGACATTTTTATGTTAGAAGTACTGTGCCTAGTACTTACTTATATTCGGATAATACTTACCTCGGATCTACATCTGGAGATAATATACTTCTAAGAGATAACGAGCTTTATGGGAATGATTGGATAATTAATTACAATGAGGCAGGCAACGTCGGCATTGGGACGACATCGCCGATATCTGCATTCCATATAAACTCGACATCTGCGGCGGGATCTTTGTATATTCAAAACTCCTCAAACGTGCACATGTTCATCAATAGCACTAGCGGGGTTGTTGGGATTGGGACTACGAACTTTTCATCGAACACTATAGCCAAGTTCTTTGTTAATGGCACTATTCATGGATCATCAACTTTAAATATTCCCAACGATTATGGAAGGATAAACAGCGTGCTGGTGGGTTACAACGGCAACTCTGCTTTGGCAGGTGCAGTTGGAGAGGGCGGGAGTCTTAACCTGCAAAACGCGGTTTCAGAATCATTTGCATTCAAATCATTTGCGGCTACGACTGCAAATCCCGTATTCGTCTTCAATGCAACGCCAAGCGGCTCTACAGAGAACCTTTGGCAGCTGCAAAGAGCAGGGGCTGCAAAGGTGACTATTGATAATTCTGGAAATCTTGAGGTTAATGGCAAGATAAGAGTCAATAATACTATTGATGTGGCTGCAGGAAAAGATTTAGTGATTAATGCTACAAGTGGGTCTGGGAATGTGGTTATTGTGCTGGGATGAGAGGATTTGGATTAGGTATTTGATGGTATGATTGTAGTAGAGTCAATTACCAACTAATGAATTAGTTGGCTTGTAGTTACCATCGGCACTACGATTAATAAACTCTTTCTAAAATAGCTTCCGAAGGCGAAAATTACATAAACAATAGTCGCCTTTGGTTGGGTGAATGTTGCGCCTTGCGGCGTTATTACTTGAGTTCGCCATTTGCGAACTCAAGTTAAGAAAAAGTTAGATGTACACCTTGCATTATCTAGAATTTCCTTAACTGTAAAGAAATCTTCAGATATTTTACCTCCATCTAAAGATGGGAAATTTTTTTAGGGTTATAGAGAATTCTGATAATTTGTATAGTATTTGTTCAGAATTCTCTATCTGGACAATTCTGAAAAAAGAATACTAATCAACCGAATTGTCCATAATATTAGCCAGATCAAAGCAGAAGACTCTTTTACCTTGAAATTCTGTTATCTTTTTTTTGAACGATTTTGCAAAAACAGCATAACTTTCTGTTCTTTTTTCTTTTTTCCATTCAACACCTTCTGTTTTTTTGCTTAATTCCCGTACGATTTTCTCTGCATCTGCATTCTTCTGCCACTTACATTCTATAAATAAGGCCTCATTAGTCCTGTCATTCATTGTAATAAGGTCTATCTCGATGTCTTTATACCACCAACGTCCTATCTTATTAAATGGAATAGGGGGATTCATAATAAGATGTTGCCTAGCAACATCCTCAAAAATTCTGCCTAAATACTCTGAATAAGCCTCTTTTATTAATGAAGTATCAAATATTCCTGTCTCAATGCTACTTGCATTGGGATAAATAAACCTAAACCAAAACTTTAGAAAATTGTCATTAAGATAATATCTCCCATTTCTAGATTTAATATTATCTGTGATGGGGATCTCTCTTTTTATTAAATCCACTTCTATGAGATTTTTTAGATAAGGACTAACATCTGTTCTTTGCAGTTTAACGAAATCTTTTATTTCACTTATCTTGCTTTTGCCGTTTGCGATAGCTTCCAGGATTAGCTTGTAAGTGCTTGGATCATCAAATTCATATTTCATAAGAAACTCAACTTCGTCTCTGAGGAAGCTCCTCTCCTTTTTTATTTCTTCTTTGAGCCAGTTCCAAAGCGGTTTTTCTATCTTAATGAGGTAATAAGGTATTCCATCGGAGAAGCCATAGATTTCTATAAGTTCCTCAGTAGTGAAATTTGGAAAGAACTCATGCAAATCAAAGAAAGAGACAGTTTTTAATTTTATTGTAGCTGTCCTTCTTCCATATAATGGACTTTTATAATTTAAGACCTTTGAATTAATCATTGAGACGGAAGAACCGAGTAGGATAAGTTTTACTGTTGAGTTCTTTAAATTAGTATCCACAATTGACTGCAGGATATGGAGAATATTTTTATCTTCTTTTATTAAATTCTGAAACTCATCTATAATTATTACATCTACCTTATCTTTCAAGAAGTCAATTAGAACTTCGTAATCTTTTTTAAGCTTTGAAACTTCTGGAAACTGACTCTCGCAAATGCTATAAAACCTATCAAGATTCTTTTCTCCAGTAGCTAAGTAATAAATTCTTTTCTTGTCCTTAGTAGTATGCAGAATAAGCTCTGTTTTTCCGATTCTTCTCCTCCCGTATAGAATAAGAAACTCAAATTTGCCACTAGACAGAATGTCATTCATTTCTTTTGTTTCTTTTTTTCTATCCTTAAATTCCATAGTTTTTGTATAATCTTGATTAGTATAATTACAATTATACTGTTTATATAGTTTTCTTTTTGCGTGCTGTGTTGTATGACTCAAATAATTATATACTATAAGAATTTAGACGAACTTTTAAGTCATCGACGATAAAAGAATCAAAAGTACGATGCGTCACCACAGCTTAAACCTCAAGAACAGAGTTCTCTTATGAGAATTCCGCCTGCCGATAAGGGCAGACTCGCTAGTTATTCTTTTTCTAATTACATTTAT
>Ga0209211_10003668_pt1 | contig 24706 bp, 19 predicted proteins | sample RifGroA2_FD_183992 | JGI IMG/M metagenome (GOLD analysis project Ga0209211, IMG submission 183992) | Groundwater microbial communities from Rifle, Colorado, USA - Groundwater A2 (SPAdes) (version 2) | ecosystem: Environmental > Aquatic > Deep subsurface > Groundwater | place: Rifle, Colorado...
ATATTTAAAACATTATTAATAAAAACTAATTTTAGCCGGGTATATTTGTACATTGTACAAATACACCCAATTAAAATTATGTAATTATAGTTTTTAAAATTATAAAACATTTTTGGAATAAAAAAATTAAGGGAGTAAATTTTTTTTATCATTTTTTATCGTGGAACCTGAAAAATTTATATTGTCAAAAGGGTTCCTGAGCTTTTGAACTGTTTTATTACTTACATGTGTATATCGTAAAGTGGTTTTCAGGTCATTATGTCCTAAAAACTGTTTTATAAATGTTATATCTATTCCTTCTTCAAGCATGTGGGTTGCAATTGAATGCCTTAAGATATGGGGATAAACATTTTTTGTAATCGCTGCTCTTTTTGCAGCATCTTTTACTATATTTTCAATACTTGATGCTGAATATTTACTATCTGATGTTACGTAAAAAGTTTCTCACAATGATTATTTCTCGTACTTCCTTGGTCAGCATAAACTCCGGCGCTAAGTACGCCAAGAAAAAATCATTTATGATTTTTTTTTAAACATTGCGAACTTATAAGTAATTTCAATTAATACACCAATTGCTTTTATATAGCATGACTATAATAAGCACGCAATAAATAAATCATTTATGATTTTTTTTAGCCACTTTTTAACTTTGTGAACTTGGCGACACTTCGATAAGCTCAGTGCATCGCTTTGCGAGACAAATTTTTTATTTGCGTAACATGAGTTATTGAGAAAGATTGATAAAACAAGGTTGATAAGTTTGGGAAGACAAGATTGAGAAAAAACATTAAACAGTAGGCAGTCCACAGTCAGCAGTTGGCAGTAGGCAGTTAGCGGTAAACAACTGTATGACTATGTATGACAACTGTATGACAACTGTATGACAACTGTATGACAACTGTATGACAATAAACTAAAAACTCTAAACTAAAAACTTTTTTTAAGTTCACACACTTTAAAATACAGCTTCAACAATTTTTCTGGTATTATCTGATTTTCCCATTGTGTAATAATGAATTACCGGGACTCCGGCAGCAATCAGTTCTTTAGATTGTGCAACAGCCCATTCAATTCCAACTTGCTTAATTTCATCGTTTGTTTTACACTTTTTAGCTTCACGTTCGAGTGCTTCGGGTATTTCGATATAAAAAGTTTTAGGTAAAATATTTATATGACTTAAAACCGAAACAGATTTAATTCCGGGAACAATAGGTACTGTAATTCCTATATTTCTACATTCTTCAACAAAATTAAAATATTTTTGATTATCGAAAAACATTTGTGTAATAATATACTCAGCACCGGCATCAATTTTATTTTTTAAATAAGCGAGGTCGCTTTTCATATTTGGTGCTTCGGGATGTTTTTCGGGGTATCCTGCTACGCCAACCGAGAAGCAGGTTTTTGTACTATTTAATAATTCATCATCTAAATAAATTCCTTTGTTAAGGTTCATTACTTGTTTTACTAAATCAATTGCATGTGCATTTCCGCCTTCTTCGGGAACAAATTCGCGAAGCGATTTATCGGGGTCGCCTCTTATTATTAATATATTTCTTATACCTAAAAAATGAAGTTCGAGTAAAGCGTTTTCTGTTTCTTCGCGCGAAAAGCCACCGCAAATAATATGTGGAACTACTTCTATCCCATATTTATAATGCAAAGCGGCCGAAATAGCAACAGTACCAGGGCGTTTACGGACAATTCTTCTTTCAAGAAATCCGTTATAGTGTTTTTTATAAACTACTTCTTCGCGATGATATGTTACATTTAAAAAGGGAGGTTTAAATTCGAGTAATGGCTCAATTGTTTTATATATTCCTTCGATGCTGTCGCCCTTTAAAGGTGGTAATATCTCGAATGAGATTAAAGTTTTTTTTGTGTTTTGTAAGATTTCTGCTACTTTCATTTTATCTTGTTATTTCCTAATTGTTTAAATTTATTAAAGAAACAAATTATATCAATTGATACTTTATAATCTTTGGCATAAATTAAATCTATTTGCATTGAGTTATTATTTTCATTCTGATTTAATTGAGGTGAAATAACTCCTTGCTTTAATTTTGGCAACAAATTGTTATTGGAATTACTGTAACCAACCCAGGTTCTATAACCAAATAGTACTAATACAATATTTTTAATTAATTGTAAGGGCTGTTTAATTATTATAACAAATATTGGAAAAAAAGCGAATAAAAATATTGATAAAATAACATCTATTAATCTTTTGTTACGACGATTAATATCAGCAGCAATTGAGTTTAAGTGTATTTCGTATAAATCGCCGGCAGTATCAATAGAATTGCTGCCAATAATTGCAATACTTTCAGGACCGGCAATTTTATAATTAATATTAATTGCCGAAAGTGCAATCATATTTTTAATAACGTTTGCAGAAGAGATATCTTTTGAACAAAAAACTATTTCGTCTATTTTATGAATCTGAACAATCTCGGATAGTTCGTTGGTTTTGCCAATAAATAATTCGTTATTATTGCCGTTTACCGAAACAAATCCTATTATATCGAACTGAAGTTTTGCGATATTCAATAATTGTTTAACCCTATTGCACTCAGCGAGTTCGCCAACAATAGCAATTCTTTTTTTTCGGTATTTATTAAGTGTAAATATTTTTATTTTAGTAAAGTGCAAAACAAATCTGAAAAATGGAATTGATGCAAAAGTTAACAATGTGCCAATTAATAATATTGCTCTTGAAAAACGCATTGTTTCGCTTAAAAGAGCATAAAAAACAAGTATTAGTATTGTTCCTAATCCTATTCCTTTAAAAACATTTTTAATTTTCACAGGTCTTAAATATCCGCCTAAATAAAAAATAGAAAAAACCCATAACAAAACATAAAATGGAACGACAAAATTTAGGAAAATAATGGGATAACTTCCATCACCGTTATATTTATATTGTTCCCAATATTTTGTTATAAAATAAAATGAAGAATAAATTATTATTCCATCAATTAACGGTGTCGAAATATTTTTTATAAACCGTGCAAAAATGGCAAATAATGCCCTTAACCATATAGCAATAGTTATAAAAAAAGTAAAGAAATTTGCATTCCCTTTAGAAAAGTGTTTATGTGCAAAAATAGCCATCGCATTGTAAAACATCCGCACATAATTAATACTTCCTTTTTTTGTACTTTCACCTTTATAATGAATAATTGTTGTTTCGGGGAAATAGTAATTTTTGTATCCTCCAAGTATTAACCGATACGAAATGTCAATATCTTCGCCATACATAAAGAAAGTTTCATCAAGCAATCCAATTTTATCTAAAGCTTTTTTTCGAAGAAGCATAAATGCTCCGGATAATATTTCAATCTCGTATGTTTTTTCTTTATTTAAAAACCCTAAATGATAGCGGTTAAATATTTTCGATTTTGGAAATATTTTAGAAATGCCAAATATTTTGTAAAATGCTACCGACGGAGTAGGCAAACCTCGTTTCGATTCGGGCAAAAAACTTCCTTTGCCATCAATCATTTTAACTCCCAACCCACCAGCTTGAGGGTTAGAATCCATAAACTCAATAATTTTTTCGAAGGTTGATTCTTCTACTACCGTGTCGGGATTTAATAGTAAAACATATTCGCCTTTTGCTATTTTAATAGCCTGATTATTTGCTTTTGAGAAACCTGAATTTTCTTTGTTTTCAATTAAATAAACATTTTTAAATTTTTCTTTAACCATTTGGCAGGAGCCGTCAACTGAATGATTATCAACAACAAATACTTCAACCTTAATTTTTTTTGATGAACTAAAAACTGAATTAAGACACTGTTCGAGAAAGTGCTTTACGTTATAATTTACTATAATAACCGAAAGTTTCAAATCATTAAAATATTATCAGGCAAAAATATATAATTAACACGAGATTTATAATTCACCTTTATACAAAGTTTAAAAAAGTTGTTACTACTCAGCAGCAAGTATATTACATTTTTTATTCGCCTAATAATAAAAAACCATAAAAAATGTTCAATGCCAAACGAACAACTAACAATGTTCAAGTCATCGTTCGTAATCTAACGGACTCGCTTAATTGTCAACCGGACTTTTGCCGCGATCGAGATTCTTTCTGGCAGTTTCAATACTTTTTGAAAAGATAGCAAGAAGTTCCAAACATTCTTTAATTGCCTTTTCTGATTTACTTAAAACTTCTTTATATGGTTTTCTGACAATAATTTTTAAAGCAATTTATGTTTCGCGAAGTTCTTTTCTACAGATTCCCATTTTATGAATAAAGTCCTTTCTGGATTCCGCCTCTTGCGCTTCGCCATAATTCAAAGCAGGAGAACATCCGCTTCTGATCATTTGCCCACCAATATGATTAGCAGCTTTTGTGTTCGGCAGGGTTTCTACAATCTCCGCTATCATAACTGCAAAATCGATTAAACGATCTTCAATATCAAACTTTCTTTCTTCTTTTATCATTTTTACTTTTTTTTATTTGCTCATTGTAAATTGAACATTTGGCATTGTTCGTTTTTTAATCTTAATCTTCTTTCATTGGCTGCTGAGCAGTCACAAAAAGTTTCGAGTTTCGAGTTTCATGTTTTTGGTTTGGGATTTGTATCCAAAAGTCCTGAAGCTTCAGGATTGGATTGAAATTTGGAATTTGTATCTTGGAATTTGTATTTAGGAATCAGGAATTTGTATTTTGTTAATATGCCCGTTGATTTCGTCCTTCTATATAATTAATAAACGAATTATTTACAACCATGTTTCCTCCTGGGGTAGGATAATCGCCTGTAAAATACCAATCGCCTGTATGATTTGGAATTGCTTTATGCAAATTTTCGATTGAATTATAAATAATTTTAATATCGGCTTTAATATCTTTTGGTTTTAAAAGTTGTGTAATTTTTTCTGAAATTTCTTCGGCTGTAAATGGTTTGTAAATAAGTTTAACATAATTCACAATTTCTTCTTTAGGTTTATTTTGTTGTGCTTTGGAAATATTATAAACTTCGTTTATTACACTTTGTTTTCCGTTTTCTTTTAGTAGTTCTATTGCCGCTTGAAATGCCACAAAATCATTAAGCTTAGCCATATCTATACCATAGCAATCGGGGTAACGGATTTGCGGTGCCGATGAAACAACAATTATTTTTTTAGGATTTAACCTGTCTAACATTCGCAAAATACTTTCTTTAAGCGTAGTGCCACGAACAATTGAGTCATCAATAATTACAAGGGTGTCTTTAAAATCGCGAACTATTCCATAAGTAACATCATACACATGTTCAACTAAATCTTTACGAACAGCATCCTGAGTAATAAATGTTCGTAATTTAATATCTTTAACTGCAAGACTTTCGATGCGTGGAATCAAATTAATAAATTTTTCAAGTGCTTCTTGAGTTATGTTATTTCCAAGTGCAAAAATTTTCTCTTTTTTAATTTTAATATAATGTTTATTTATTGCATCTGTTAATCCATAAAACGCTACTGCGGCTGTGTTTGGTATATAAGAAAAAACAGTGTTTTCAACATCGTAGTCAATTGATTTTAATATTGTTGGTGCAATTAATCTACCTAATTCTTTTCGTTCGTTATAAATATCCCTATCTGTTCCTCTCGAAAAATATATTCTTTCGAAAGAGCAACTTGATTTTTTATAAGGTTCAATTATTTTTTCCTCTGTTATTGTATTATCTTTTTTAATTATTACTGCATAACCGTGTTTAACTTCTTTTATTTTGTCAATTGGAACGTTAAAAACTGTTTGAATAACAGGACGTTCGCTTGTAACAACAGCAATTTCGTCGTTGTAATAATAAAATGCAGGACGAATTCCCCAGGGGTCGCGCATTACAAACGAATCGCCATGTCCAACCATTCCGGCAACAACAAAACCTCCATCCCAACGCCACGATGCTTCATTTAGTATTTTTTTAATATTAAGATTTTTAGCTATATATTCAGAAATTTGAACACTAGAAAGTCCTTCGTACTTTTTTTGTTCAAAAACCCGTTCAACTTCTTTATCAAGAAAATGTCCGATTTTTTCGAGCACAGTAACAGTATCTGAATAATCTTTAGGATGTTGACCAAGTTCTTTTAAGTGTTCGAAAAGTTCATTAACATTTGTGAGATTAAAATTTCCGGCAGCAACAAGATTACGCGATTTCCAGTTATTTTCGCGCATAACAGGGTGCACGTTTTCTATATTGTTTTTACCAAAAGTGCCGTATCTTAAATGTCCCAGAAACAACTCACCTGCAAACGGCAAATTTTCTTTAGCCCAGTGAGGGTCGTTAAGAAGATTTGGGTTGCGTAATTCTACTTTTTCAAATTCGCTATGTATTTGACTAAATACATCTTGTATAGATTGCTGTGAATTTGACCTAAAACGATGAATGTATTTTTTTCCAGGTTGTAAATCAAGTTTTATACAAGCTGCACCAGCTCCATCCTGTCCGCGGTTATGTTGCTTTTCCATAAGCAAATACAGCTTATTTATTCCCCACATCCAAGTACCGTATTTAAGTTTGTAATACTCAAGTGGCTTACGTAATCGCAATAATGCTACACCACATTCATGTTTTAGTTCGTCGGACATTTACTTTTCGAATTTTATAATACGCAAAGTTATTATTTATTCATAATATCGAATATTATTACAAATAAAAAAGTTTTCAGCTTGTAGTTTTTTGTTAAGCAATGAACAACTAATAATGAACAATTATCTTAAAGATTAGCTTTAAATACTGATATTATTTAGCCCACATAATTATTTTATCGTTATTTTCGAAACGACTGATATCTTTAGAAAAACAAATTACAAATAAATCAATTATTGGTAAAACAAATACACAACCTAAAGTGCAAGTATAAAAAATGGGAACAATTGGTTTTGTGCCTAAATAAAGTCTGTGCCCACCTATGGGTCCTGTAAGTATTGTTAAAACAATTACCGTTGCTTTATCTTTTCCAACAACATCTTCGGCAATAACGTAAACAGGATTTTTTATATGATGTTTTCCTAATTTAATATATTGAGGCCATTCTTTTTGAATCTCTAATGTATCAATGTTTACAGAATCAGCAACAACCACATAAATTGTATCAGCCGAATTAAAATCGCTTGCATTTGTTTTTGCGAAAAACGATAATAACAAAGTGCATGTAAATATTATTTTTACTGCTTTTATCATCTAAATTTTATCTTTTAAGATATTGATTTTGGTAATATTTTTCGTAGTCGCCTGAAAGTACATTTTGCAACCATTTTTCATTTTCTAAATACCAATTTACTGTTTTTTCCAAGCCTTCATCAAATGAAACTAATGGAGTCCAACCTAAATCATTTTGCAATTTACTGCTGTCTATAGCATAGCGTAAATCATGCCCAGCACGGTCTTTAACATAAGTAATAAGTTTTGCGGAAGTTCCTTTTTCGCGATTTAACTTTACATCCATTATTTCGCATAACTTATTAACTAATTTAATGTTAGTCCATTCGTTACTTCCACCAATATTATACGTTTCACCATTTTTGCCTTTATGAAAAATTAAATCTATTGCGTGTGCATGGTCTTCGACATACAGCCAGTCGCGAATATTTTCGCCTTTCCCATATACTGGAAGTGGTTTGTTACATTTTATGTTGTTAATTATTAACGGTAAAAGTTTTTCGGGAAATTGATTTGGACCATAATTATTTGAGCAATTTGAAATAACAATTGGGAAACCATAAGTGTGATAATAAGCTCTAACTAAATGGTCGCTACTAGCTTTGGATGCAGAATAAGGGCTACGTGGACTATACGAAGTATTTTCGGTAAAATAACCTTCGGAACCAAGCGTACCATATACCTCATCGGTACTAATATGATAAAAACGATGTTCGTTATAATTTTCTTTCCATGCAGTTTTTGCAGCGTTTAAAAGTGTAATTGTGCCAATAATGTTTGTTCGTATAAATGACATTGGGTCTGAAATAGAACGGTCAACATGCGATTCGGCTGCAAGATGTATTATCCCATAAAAATCATATTTTCGAAAAAGTTCAGTAAGAAAATTTTTGTCGCAAATATCTCCTTTTACAAAAGTGTAATTTGATTTGGTCTCAATGTCAGCAATATTTTCGAGATTTCCGGCATAAGTAAGCAAATCGAGATTAACAATATTATATTGTGGATATTTATTTACGAGATTCCGTATAACATGAGAGCCAATAAAACCTGCTCCGCCTGTAATAAGTATATTTTTCATATTTAAAAAAGTTTAAAAAGTTCTTTGTTCTATGTTCAAAAATGTTCAAAAAGTTCAAAAAGTTCATTGTTCTACGTTCACTGCTTACTATTTACTGTTCATTGTTATTCATAGTCATACAGTTGTCATACATAGTCATACAGTTGTCATACATAGTCATACAATTGTTCACTGCCGACTGCTGACTGCTGACTGCCGACTGCTTACTGTTCACTGCCTACTGCTTACTTATTATTCTTCGTTTATTAAATTCCTCTATATTTTTTTTCCCAGTTCCAAGCCGAGAGCATTGTTTCTTCTAAACCAATTTCTGCTTTCCAACCTAATACTTTATTTGCTTTAGTTGCATCTGCCCATACTTGCTCAACATCACCAGAACGACGTTCAGTAAAAGCATAATTTAATTTTTTTTTTGAAACTTTTTCAAATGCCTTTATAACATCAAGCACAGAATATCCTTTTCCAGTTCCTAAATTAAAAACTTCGAAATTCTCTTTTGTTTTGTTTTCCAATAATCTATTTACTGCAACTACGTGAGCTTTAGCCAAATCAACTACGTTTATATAGTCTCTAATACACGTGCCATCTGAGGTATTGTAATCGTTACCATAAACTTTTAGTTGTTGGCGTATTCCAGCGGCAGTTTGTGTAACATAAGGCACTAAATTATTTGGAATTCCTAATGGCAACTCTCCAATAAGCGAAGATGGGTGCGAACCAATTGGATTAAAGTAACGTAAAGAAATTGCTTTTATAAAATCGTTAGCATTTATAGTATCCAAAATAATCTCTTCGGCAATTTGTTTTGTGTTTCCATAAGGCGATAATGGTGTTTTTTTCGGTGCTTCTTCGTTTACTGGAAGTCTATCTGGTTGACCATAAATAGTGCAAGATGACGAAAAAACCAAATAATTTAATTTTAACGAAATCATATTACTTAATAAGTTAATAAGCGAACCAAGATTATTTTGATAATATTTTAAAGGTTCGGCAACCGACTCATTAACAGATTTTAGTGCGGCAAAATGTATTACAGCATCAATATCGTGATGTTTGGTAAAATATTGTTCTACTGCAAGTTTATTAACTAAATCGAGTTTTGTAAAATGTGGTTTTTTTCCAGTAATTTTCTCAATACCTTCGAGTACAGATATATGTGAATTAGAGAGATTGTCAACAATAAACACTTCAAAATTTTGCTGAAGTAATTCAACAACAGTATGAGAACCAATATAACCAATTCCGCCAGTTACAAGAATTTTTTTTGACATTTGTTATAAGCTCCAATATTTAAAATTTTTAATTTTCCCTCTATAAATTCCTTTAACGTCAACTATTATAGCATCTTTTGTAATAATATTTTTGAAATAGGATTCTTTTAAATTTACATATTCTTTGTGTGATACAGCCACTATTACAGCATCATAGTCGTTACGAATCTTTGTAGTAAGCCCAAAACCATATTCGCGTTTAAGTTCTTCGCTATTTGCCTGTGGGTCAATAACATCTACTTTAACTCCATACGAGACTAATTCGGTTACAACATCGGCAACTCTCGAATTTCTTAAATCGCTAACATCTTCTTTAAATGTAATTCCCATTACCAGAACTTTAGCGTGAAGCACATTTTTTCCAACTGCAATAAGTTTTTTTACAGTTTGTTTTGCAATATAAAATCCCATTGAATCGTTAACAAATCTGCCTGCATTTATAACTTGCGAATGATAACGAAATTCCTGAGCTTTATATGTTAAGTAATATGGGTCAACTCCTATGCAATGTCCGCCAACTAAACCAGGATAAAATTTTAAGAAATTCCATTTTGTTCCGGCTGCTTCGAGCACCTCGAAAGTATTAATTCCCATTCGATTAAAAATTATTGATAATTCGTTCATTAATGCAATATTAACATCGCGTTGAGTATTTTCAATAATTTTTGCAGCTTCTGCAACTTTAATTGTTGATGCTCTGTGAACACCAGCTTTAACAACCAACTCATAAACTTTTGCAATATTTTCCAACGACTCTTTATCGCATCCCGAAACTATTTTTTTAATTGTTGTAAGTGAATGTTCCTTATCGCCTGGATTAATTCTTTCGGGCGAATATCCAACTTTAAAATCTTTAAGAAATTTAAGCCCTGATAGTTTTTCTAAAACAGGAATGCAATCTTCTTCGGTACAACCAGGGTACACGGTTGATTCATAAACAACATAATCGCCCTTTTTTAATATTTTACCAACAGAAGATGTTGCACCAATAACCGGAGTTAAATCGGGTAAATTATGACTATCAATAGGAGTTGGTACTGCAACAATATGAAAAGATGCATTCTTTAAATCGTCAGGATTGCTTGTAAATGTAATGTTGCAACCTTTAAAAGCCGAAGCTGATAATTCGTTACTTGGGTCAATTCCCTTTTTCATTTTTTCAACCCTATCCTGACGTATATCGAAACCAATTACCGAAACATGTTTTGCAAATTCGAGTGCAATTGGTAAACCAACATAACCCAATCCGATTACGGATAATTTCGTTTTTTTATCAACAAGTTTTTTATACATAACTAATTAAATTTCAAATAACAATGTTCAAATAACAAATAATTAACAATTAACCATAAACTAAAAACCCAAAACCAGAAACCATAATCCAAAAACTAAGAATGTTAAACTACAAACTTTTAACTTTTTTACAAAATGGATGATAATTACCAGTTAATCCAATAGGTTGTGCATTTCTGATATTATATGCTATATCTACAGATTTACGAGCATCTGTTAAACGGAATCCTTTACTGTTGAGAATTGACTGATAACTAAGAGTATGCAAATCAGTAAATCCACCACTAAATTCTATTTCCTTTCCTTCAACCAAAATTGAACGATAAGTGCGTTGATTTTTCTTTTTTATTTCAGTAGGAATATCATTGAAATCGATACTTAAAAACCATCGTACTCTTGCTTTTTCTAATTGCAGAAAACCTGCCACTTTGTTTTTAGCTGACAAGTGCAATTTGTTTTCTTTTACATCTCCAAAAATCCAGATAAGCATATCAAAAAAGTGTATTCCAATGTTTGTTGCTATTCCACCCGATTTATGAGCGTCGCCTTTCCACGAAAAATCATACCAGTTTCCACGACTTGTAATATACGATAAGTCAACATCGTAAATTTTATCTTTAGGCGATTCTTCAATTTGTTTTTTTAATGCAATAATTGATGGGTGAAGGCGTAACTGCAATATTGTATTTACCTTATGACCTGTTTCTTTTTCTATTTCGGCAAGTGCATCAATATTCCATGGGTTTAATACGAGAGGTTTTTCGCAAATAGCATCGGAGCCGCTTCGTAAAGCAAAACGGATATGCGAATCGTGCAAATAATTTGGCGAACAAATACTTACAAAATCTATTTTTGTGCCACATCTACGAAGTTTTTCGGTATGCCTGTCGAAACGTTCAAATTCAGAAAAAAAATCGGCTTCAGGAAAATAACTATCAAGAAAACCTACACTATCGAATTTATCTAAAGTTGCAACTAATTTATTTCCTGTTTCTTTTATTGCTTTTACATGTCGAATTGCGATATAACCGGCAACACCTATTAGTGAAAAGTTTTTTGATATATTGCTCATTGTTATTTGATTTTTGAAACTAAATTATTTTCGAGGCGATATTTTTCTTTGCTTTCGGGACAAACCGCAACACCATCGTCATTAAAATTTAAACGATGTCCAAATTCGCTCATCCAGCCACTTTGGCGAGCAGGATTCCCAACAACTAGTGCAAAAGGTTTCACATCTTTTGTAACAACAGCACCAGCACCTATAAAACAATATTCGCCAAGAGTAACACCACACACAATAGTTGAATTTGCACCGATACTTGCACCTTTTTTAACAAGGGTTCTTTTATATTCATCACGTCGAATAACTGCACTTCTTGGGTTTATTACATTTGTAAAAACCATTGAGGGTCCAAGAAAAACATCATCTTCGCAAATAACACCGGTATAAATACTTACATTGTTTTGAATTTTTACATTGTTTCCTAAAACAACTTCTGGCGAAACAACTACATTTTGGCCAATATTACATTTCTCGCCAATTTTACAATTAGACATTATATGACTAAAATGCCATATTTTTGTTCCATTTCCAATAATACATTCATTATCAATTACTGCCGTTTCGTGAGCAAAATATAATAAATTTTGTTTATCCATTTTTAATTAAATATTTTGTAAAGATACGATTGAAAATAGTTTTTGCAAAATGATAATTATTTGCAAATAATATTATGATACCAAGTTATACTTTGGAGTAGGATAAATTAGTGCTTATATAAAAGCTCCAAGTCCCAACCCTGAAACAAGTTCAGAGTCAAGAACCAAGATCTTTGCTACATTTTCTCTTGGAATCCGATAGCTATTGGATATTGGAGATAAATAAACAAGGGCTTGGATTTTTGGCTAAAGCCAATTCTCTTCTAATTCAACCCACGACCTTCCTTCGACTTCGCTCAGGATGACAGGTCGTGGCAATAAATGGTTGTGGCAATTAAAAATTTAATTGGAAAGATGTCTGTTATTCGTTTTAGTAAATATTGTCAATTTAGGGTGTACTATTCAACGGGGTGAATTATTCGTTATTTTTTTAAATATTTAGTGTCTGTCCATAATGTCCGATTTTTTCGTTATACTCGTTTTGAAAACAGTCATTTACTACAGTAAACTCCTTGGTTTTCAAAACTTCGCATGCCTCAAACTCGAACATTATGAATCAGACACTGACTTTATAAACAGACACTATTTAGAACTTCCTATAAAACTATTGTTGGTTACCAATATTAAAAAAATAAACGGGAAGAACTAAAAAGAACTTCCCGTTTAAAAAAATTAACTTTAATTATAAGTCCCGTTTACTTAAACAGTGTAACATGAACGTTTACATTTGTTACAGCATAAGCGCCTGAGCATATTTTAATAATAGCATCACCCTCGCCGGCTGCCATAAGCAAGCCATCTGAATCAACACTTACAACCATAATATTGTCGGAGCAAAATACTAAACCCGGATTTGCTACTGTTCCACCAACTGCGTCGAGGGCTGTAACGTTAAGTTGAACTTGCGTACCTAAAATCATGTTGATAGTATTTCCGTTTGAAACCTGAATGCTGCTAACATCTGCATTTCCGGCACCACAATTACAATCGTCGGCAACTGCAACCATAATAGTTCCTACACTTCCAACATAAGGATTGTTATGGTCATAAGCCATTACAAATGTGCTCATACCAGCAAAAGCATTCGATTTTAATGTTACTAACCCAGTTGCATTAACTGTAGCAATATCAAACATATCAAAACCATAAGTAGGTATTAACCAATCAAATGTAACTCCGGTGTAAGGGGTTGCACTTGTACGGGTTATGTGATAAGCTTCGGCGGTAAATTGTTTTGTTCCGCCAGCCGGGATAGATGTGTAAAATGGTGTAATCCAAACAAGTGTATCGGAGTTAACCATTATTTCTGCCTGACCAATTATCCCGTCGGCTTTTGCCTGAATGTAAGTTGTTCCTGTTTTAACTGGTGTTACAAGTCCTGCATTATTAACGGTAGCAATAGATTCGTCGAGAGAATTCCATGTAAAAGAAATTCCAACAGCTTCTGAGCCATCACCTTTATATGCTTTTGCTGTAAGTTGCTGGGTTTCATTTTTGAATAAATCTTTTGATGGAGGATTTACTTCGATACGAATAATTGGAATAGCAACTTCCGGAATTCCAACAACAAGAACAGGAACTGTTACAACAGGATTACCTTGAATGCTTGTAGCAGTTACAGTTATGTAACATTCTCCAACTTCAACAAAGGTTACTAAACCTGTAGGGGAAACAGTTGCAATAGCAGTATTACTTGAAGTATAAGTACAAGTAGGATTTGTTACACCGCTTGTTGAAAGATAAACAGATTCTAATTGTAAATTATCGCCTTTGTTCCATATTATTGCTGAAGGCGAAACTGTAAATGCAGATGGCACATAAATACCAAGTGGAACTGATGCATAATAAGTTACATTGTCTTTTGTAACTGAAGCTGTAATTTTTACTTCACCTAAAGCAACTCCAGAAACAACACCAGATGAATTAATTGTTGCTACCGAAGTAACAGATGATGTCCATGAAACTCCGGTTGCAGGGCTTGCAGTTCCATTTGCATCAACAAGTATGGCAGAATAAGTAATATGACCATCGGGCGACATTGTTTGTGCACCATTTTCGATAATCATTACATATTTCTTTGATGTGTCGGCAGGGTCTTCTTTTTTATCCTTTTTACATGAGTTAAAAATTACTACCGTGCTGGCAAATAAAATAATAGCTAAAAATTTGAAATTTGTGTTCATAAATATTTTTTTTTTAAAATTATTCGACAAAAGTAGCCCAGATTAAATGAGTAATTGCAATTTTATATCTATATTCCATCTCTACAAGTGCTAAAAAATAGACATAAAAATATCTACATCTATAATCTTAATATGCACATATTAAGACATATAGTTAAGCAATTACTATACGGGACTTCTAAAAATTGCTTTTTCTTTGTTGGACTTCAATTTTAAAATTACTCACATATTAATTGTTTTTTAAAAGTGTTCGTGAGATCGCTTCGCTAAGTTCTCATTTACAATAGTAAACTCCGGTTTTAAAATCTCGTCCGCCTCGAAAAATCTAATTTTTAGAATCCCTCTATACTAAATTGCATTTAAAAAATCTACAATATTTTCATCGTTTATAAGGTTTAATTTTTTTCTAAGTCTATAACGACTCATGTCAACGCTTGAAGGAGATATATTATAAATAGATGCTATATCCTTAGATGTTAGATTGATACGCAATAAAGCTGAAAGTTTTTTCTCGTTTTCGGTAATATTTGGGAATCTTTCGGTTAATTTTTTAAAAAAGGTTTGATTTGTTTTATCAACATTTAGTTGAAATTCAGTACGTACCTTATCAATTTTTACATTAGTTGAAATAAGTAGGGAAAGCTTGTTAACAATATCAGCTTTAGCAACCGATGAATCTTTTTGTAATATTTTTAGCTCGTTATTTAATAATTCTATAAAATCTATTTTTTGAACAATATATAAAGCCATGTTAACCAATTCTTTTTCTTTAAATTCGAGTTCTTGTTTAAGGTTTTGCTGCTCGAGTTTAGAAACAGCAAGTTTTTCTTCCATAATAGATTGCTGATATTCTGAACTTTGCTTGTTTCTAATTGTTTTATTTCGTTGCCAAAGAAATATAAGAATTCCGATAATTATTAATAATAATGCCAATCCTAAAAGTAAAAGTTGAGTTATTTTTGCAAATGCTTTTTCTTGTTCAAGTTTATTTATTTGTTGCTCTTTTTTTTCCGACCCGTAACGATTTTTCATTTCTTCAACTAATCTGTTATTTTGAAGTAAATCAAGCGAATCGTTAAAGTCGGAATATGCTTTGTAATAATCGTACCCTTTTTTAAAATTGTTCACTTTTATATATGCCTTGGCAAGTGCATATAAAGCAGTAACTTTTTCATCGGGAGCATTAATAGTGTTAGCCATAAGCAAACTTTTATTAAGACAATCAATTGCTTCGTCAAATTTTCCAATTTCCAACAATGCATCACTCATATTTTTCAAATATTTGCTAGTTGATAAGCGGTCAGAAGTTTTTTCGGATAATTGAAATGCTTTTCTAAAATATTCAAGTGCCGAAGTATAATCTTTTGCATCATATCTTAATGAGCCAATGTTATTTAACGAAATACCTACTCCCTTCAAGTCGTTCATTTGCTGCTTTATTTCGGCAGCCAGCATATAATATTTTAATGCAAGTCGTGAATTTTTTAAAGCTTGATATGTCATTCCTATATTGTTATAAGCATTAGCCAGATTAATGCTATCGCCCAAAGTTTTGGAAATTTCTTCAACTTCAAAAAACAATTTAAGGGCTTCATTGTTTTTACCCATATCCTGATATAAAACACTCAAATTATTGAGACAAAGACACTTGATATATTCGTCGCCAATTAATTCTGCTGTTTTTATTCCATCCAATAACACACTTACAGCTTTTGATCTTTCGCCAATGTCTTTATAAACATTACTAATATTTATTTGACTTTTTATAATTCCAACAGTATCGTTAATTGCCAAAAACGCTTCTTTGCACTTTGTGTAATACTTAATACTTTCGGAATAATTACTTAATCTTTCATTTGCGATACCAATACTACCAAGGCAAACAGGAATATAGTTTTTTTGTTCGTTTACTTGAGAATATTTTAATGTTGATAAAAAATATCTTTTTGCAATCACATAATTATTAGAATTCATATAAACCTGTCCCATGTAAAGCATTCCTTTTATATAGCCAGTTTTATAATTAAGCGATTGCGATAATGAAATGGCTTTATTGCCATAATTAATTGCTAATGCCGGATTTGAAACAGTATATTTTTTTTCAAGATTTAGAAATTCTATAACAGCATTTGTATCATTATTTGGTGATGTGTTGATTGTAGAATTACTTTCATTATTTTGGCATGAGCAAAATATAATTACTACAAAAAGTAAAAGCTTATATATTATACCATTGCTTATTATCATTTATGAGTCTAATATAAAAATGTAACAGGCAAAATTAAAGGTTTATTTTCACATTCCTAATTGTTAATAAAGTATGTTTTCAACACGTAAAATAACAATTATACTAAAAACGCAATAAAATACACATTTTTTTAAGGAAAATAAGGTATAAAGTACAGAAATATAGCATACAGCCCGCTTTATTCCCTTATACCATATACCTTTTTGGACGAAATGTACAAATATAACCCTTGCAAAGTATAATTGCAGCGATTATCAACATCATTGCAAGTTGCTTATAATCAGGCGTTATAATGTTTCATATAAAACATATCAATATGTTAATCAATATAATAATACTTGTTTTTGTTTTTATAAAATAAACGAGTCAAGTTTAAAAAGCAATCAAAGTCGTGAAATTCTGAAAATCAGTTTTACCCCAACCCTGAAGGGAGTCTGATTTTTAGCAATTTCCCTTTAGGGATTAAGGGTAAAAAATTGCTGCAAAATGAAAAATGACTTTTTAGAACTGACTCATAAACGCAAGAAAACATGTTTAAATTAAACATCCACCCAAAATTATTCAGTTTTGAAACTTATATATATTATTTGTTATTGCAATGTACAGAAAATGTAATTTTTACTCCTCATCTCTATTTTTAATAATCAAAAATATACCTTTTAAATCAATTAATTTTAACACAAAAGCAGTAAGTATTCCAACTATACCTATTAACACAAATCCATATACCCAATTACTAAAAGCAAACTTAACCAAAAACCCTAATCCTGTAATTGCTGAAATAAAAATTAACAACAAAAAAACAAATTTATAATTAATACTGAATTTGAATATTCGATTGGCTATAAGTATTTGAATTACTGCGGTTAGCGATTGTGTTATTAAACTCGACATTGCAGAGCCAAAGGCTTTAAATTGTGGAATTAAAATAAGATTTAATATAATATTTGTAAGCATTGCAAGTGCTGCCATTATGTTTAATTGTTTTAAGCTTCCATTAGCTGTTAATAATGTCCCATAAATATATGTTGTTGAAATTGCAATTAACCCTGGTATTATACATGAAAATATTTTAGCCGAATAATAAATATTGTTCCCATGGTACAATAAACGCATCACATCTTGTGAGTAAAAAATTGCAGCAATAACAAATATCACAACTGGAATAAGAATGAGCTTATATGATAATTGGACTAACTGTTTTACAGATTCTCTTTGTTTTAACATTTTAGAAAATATTGGCAATAGTAAACCTGCAAAAAGAAATGCTATCATCGAAGCTGCATCTAATATTCGATACGATTGAGCATAAATACCAGCTTCTTCGTTACCGTTTGGTAAAATTCGCTCAAGCATTACTGAATCAATCCTGTTATAAAAAGCCATAAGTAAAATAAGTAATGCGAATGGATAACTCTGTTTTAAAAATACAACAAAAAAGTGCCAATCGAAATGTAACTGCAAAAAACCTGCTTTTCGCAAAACAATAAAAAAAGTAATAAAGGCAGTTAATCCATAAGCAATAGTTTGTGAATAAATAAACCATTCGATTTTAAAAGGTGTTGAAGTTACATTTCCCCATAACAATGCGCTACAAATAATTATCATCAATAATCTGTCGAGTACCGACACCATGCTGTCGGTTTTAAATAAGTGTAATCCGCTTAAATTAGAACGTAAGTATAGAATAAAAGATAATAAAAACTGATTTGCAATTAAGAATAAAAGCATTTGCATTTGTCTGAAATCATACTTTATAATAAATGCTATTGACAGACAAACAACAGTATATAAAATAGCAAGTAAAAATTTTAATACAATTACATTAGATAAGTGCTTGCCTAACAACTGATTGTTTTGAGCAATATTTTTATTGTTATAATTAGTAATTCCAAAATCAAGTAAAATATTTAATATCAAACTAAAATTAAAAAGTGCAAAATAAAATCCATAGTCACCCGAACCAACTGTGTTTTGAACAGTTCGGTCTATTCCAAAAATCCAGAATGGCTTAACCAAAAGGTTAAGAAACAAAACAAGTCCAAGATTTGTTACAAATAATCGTTTCAAAATGTTGATTATTAATGGGCGACAAAAATAAAAAAATAAAACAGTATATATTATGATGTTAGACTATTTTTTTATAAAATAGGTTGTTTGCTTATATTATTTTTTATTTAACATTTATTATTTTAATTTTGACAAATTTTATTGACAGAAAATATAAGTGGAACAAAACAGTTTAAATTCTATAAAAATTTACGATTTCGTTTTACGTAATCTTAAACCATTAATATTTATTGCAATATTGGCTTTTACTGTGTCCCTTATTATTGCAATACTGCTACCATCAAAATATCGTGCAACTGTAATTTTGTTTCCGGCAACTTCCGAGTCGGTTTCTAAATCACTTATTTCAGAAAATCAAACTACAAAAGGATTACTTAACTTTGGTACAGCCGAAGAAGTTGAACAATTTTTACAAGTATTATATTCCGACGAAATACGAAAAAGATTAACAACAAAATACAATCTTTTTGAACATTATGATATTGACTCAACTCAAAAATACCCATTTACACGATTAAATAAAAAATATCAGGAAAATATCTCTTTTAGGCGAACAGAGTTTCTTTCGATAGAAATAGAAGTTTTTGACAAAGAACCAAAATTTGCATCGGATATGGCAAACGACATTGCCGATTTTGCCGATAGTACAATTAATAAAATGCAACGTGAACGCGCTAAACAAGCATTTGCATTGGTTAGTAACGAATACTTTAGAGCCATAGCAGATTTAAATTTTATTCAGGATTCGCTTGGCAAATTACGCGATTTGGGAGTTTTTAATTACGAGGCACAAAGCGAAGTTTATAGCGATGCTTATGCACAGGCAATAGCAAAAGGAAATAAAGAAGGAGTTCGCGAATTAGAAGAAAAGTTTAAAATACTTGCTAAATATGGTGGTGCTTACCAAAATTTTAACGAAATGGTTACTAACGAAACTAAACGTATTAGTCTTCTAAAGCAAAAATATACCGAAGCTAAAATTGATGCAGTGCAAAATATTCCTCACAAATTTGTTGTGAGCAAAGCCGAAGTTCCTGAAAAAGAATATTATCCGATTCGCTGGCTTGTTGTGTTATCGGGAGTTTTATCTGCACTTTTGTTTGGTATTATAATATTGGCTTTTGCAGAGTCATTAAAAAAAAAACGCTATTCGATAGTTACAGGAACTTAAAATTTGATTTCAAATTAAAAGATATAGAAAATAAAATAATATTATTTAATTACGATAATATGGAAACATTTTTCAGAAATAAAAAAATAATTAACTTATTAAATAAATGGAAAATTCATTTAATTATTATAACTATTGTAGCAATTGCAATTGGTGCTTTTATTTCCTCTCCAATTGTTATAACGCCAAAATTTAAATCGTTAGCAATTATCTATCCTGTTAATACTTATACTTATTCAAAAGAATCAACAACCGAACAAATGTTGCAAGTATTAAACTCTAACGACATTAATGAAAAAATGTTAAAAGCTTTCGATTTAGAAAAACATTATAAAATAGATACTTTGGAGTCACAACATTACACTTATTTTTTAGATGAATACAATAGTAACGTAAATATTAGTAAAACAGAATATGAATCTGTAGAGATTACGGTGTTAGACAAAAACCCAAAAATTGCCTGCCAAATGGTTGATAGTATTGTTAAATTTTACGATGATAAAATTGCTTCACTCCATAAAAGAAAACAAAAAGAAGTAATTGAAATTTCACGTGTTGAATATGAGAAGAAAAAAAAGGAGTTAGATAGTTTGGAAGGTATAGTTAAAAATTATCGTCAGAATTATGGGATAATGAATTATAACTCACAGGTGTTAGAAGCAACTAAGGGAGAATTTACAGGTAATGCTTCAGCTAAAAAACTTTTTAAAAATTTACAAGATTACGGTGTTGATTATCAGCGATTAGACTCTATGTTATATAATGTTAGAAAAGAAGTGATTTATGATAAATACATGCTTGAAGTGGCTTATAGAGAATACAATAAACATATTTCATATTCTCAGGTAATTTCAACCCCTTATCCTGCCGATAAAAAATCTTATCCTGCCAGATGGTTAGTAGTTGCTGTTACAGTAATTGCTTCATTAATTTTTTCTATAATTGTTGTTGCCGTAATTGAAAGTAAACAAAAAGCATAAATTGCATTGCCCGAACGTAAAAGCATATTATGGGTTTATGGTTTATCGGCAACTTTTATTGCTTTAAATGCTTATTTTGTTGCTACCGAACAATACCTGTTTTCTCTTGTACCCATTGCATTATTGGTTTTATTAATAGCAATTTTTGCATTAGATAAATTACTGTTAGGCATTGTTTTATTAACTCCGCTTTCCTTACCTCTTTACGAATTGGTTCATGGACTTGATTTTAATATGTTTTTACCAACCGAACCATTACTTTTTGGGTTATTAATTATTTTTATTTTAAAACTAATTATTGACAAGTCATTCGATAAAAAAAATCTATATCATCCTCTTTCAATAATAATTGCAATAAATTTATTGTGGATTTTAATAACAAGCCTTACCAGTACAATGCCTATTGTTTCTATAAAATTCTTTCTTTCAAGGTTATGGTTTGTAGTTGGATTTTACTTTTTTGCTATACAGTTATTTAAAAACAAGAAAAACATTGGAACTTATTTTTGGCTTTATACATTTTCGCTGTTAATTGTTGTTGTTTATGCACTTATAAGACAAGCTCATTATGGTTTTTTTGACCAGGAAGCTGCAAACTTTGCTGTTAGTCCGCTTTATAACGACCATACTGCTTATGGAGCAGCATTAACAATGATTATTCCAGTTATGATTGGACTTCTGTTTTTAAAACAGTATTCTTTCAAACAACGCATTGCGGCTTTTATTGTATTATCGGTACTTTTTGTTGCGTTAATTTTCTCATATACCCGCGCCGCTTGGCTTAGTTTATTTGCTGCAACAATAGTGTTTGTAGTTATTGTTTTGAAAATAAAGTTCAGAACATTTATCCTGTTATCTGTTGGAACTGTTGTGTTGCTTTTATTATTCTGGACTCAAATTTACATGAAACTCGAAAAAAACCGACAGGATACTTCATCAAATTTTAGCGAGCAGTTACAATCAATAACCAATGTTTCTACCGATGCATCAAACCTTGAGCGATTAAATCGTTGGGATTGTGCTATAAGAATGTTTAAAGAAAAACCCATTTTTGGTTGGGGACCGGGAACTTATATGTTTAAATATGCTCCGTTTCAATTATCTTACGAAAGAACCATTATTAGTACTAACTCCGGCGATTTGGGGAATGCCCACAGCGAATATTTAGGACCACTTTCTGAATCAGGAATATTAGGTACTTTAACTTTTTTAGCTGTTGTTATTGCTTCAATTTATTATGCAATGAGAGTGTATAGAAAAACTAAAGATAAAAATGTAAAAATAATTGTGCTATCTGTTACAATTGGACTAATAACATATTACACACATGGCATTTTAAATAATTTTCTTGATACCGATAAACTTTCTGCTTTGTTCTGGGGATATACTGCAATTATTGTAGCACTCGATATTGCCGAAAACGAAAAGAAAAATGAGCTAATGCCAAAACAGGAAATAACTAAATGACAGTCGAAGAATTTTTTAATTTACTTATAGAAGAATTAAAAATTAATGAAAATTTAAAAGGTTATTACCGATTCCTTAATAATCCTAAACTTTACAATTTTCGGAAAGCATATTTTTGCCAACGGTTGCAATATGTTATTGATAATTTACCAGAAAACAAAAACATAAATATTTTTGATATTGGCTGCGGTTATGGAACTACTGCAATATTTTTAGCAATAAATGGTTACAAAGTTAGTGGCAGCACTTTAGAATATTATTTTGAGCAAATTAATAATCGTTTAAAATATTGGTCGGCTTATGGTAGTATTTCAAATGTTGAGTTACATTACGAAAATTTATTTGATAACCCGTTACCACAAAACACATTCGACGTTATTATAACAATGGATACTCTTCATCACCTCGAACCAATAGACCAAGCATTAAACATTATACACAACAGTTTAAAAACTAACGGAAAATTAATTGCCTGCGAAGAAAATGGCAACAATATTGTTAATTCTGCACGGCTGTTTGTTAAACGTGGTAATAATAGAGTAATAGAGTTTTATGATGAAAAATTGGGCAAAAACATTAAAATGGGAAACGAAAATATAAGAAACTTTAAAAAATGGAATAATGTATTGCAAAAAACAGGTCTTAAAATTAATACTTCTTCTGTTAACTACATTAGGTTTTACCTGCCTTTTAAATACAAGCAATTTTCAATAAATGAAGTTATAACAAAGGAACAAAACATTTCGAAATCGAACAATTTTTTAAAAGAATATTTTTTTCATGGATTAAATTTTACTGCTTCAAAATAAATGAAAGAAGCTTTAACATCACCCGTTTTAAGTATAACAGTTGTAAATGTTATAATTACGGCTTTGTTTAATCTTTAAATTTATAGGATGTGCTCCGAATAGTATATAGGTAGTATCTGTCCATAATATCAGCATTTTTAATTTATAGGGTATAGTGGTATAAGGAAACAGGGAATGACGGCTAGTTGCTTATACCATATACCTTTATGCCTTATCTTTATAAGTTCAGAATTAAAAATATAACATAAATTTGCATTTTTCTCTACTTTATAGACAATCACTAGGTAGATGTCAAAAACAGGTATGTTCTATCCAAGTCTTACAACACATTTTTCAATTAACTAACACATTATTAAACAAATATGAGGACATAAAAAAAGGAAACCCGACAATATTGACGAATTTCCTTATTCAGTAGCGGGGACAGGGTTCGAACCTATGACCTCCGGGTTATGAGCCCGACGAGCTACCACTGCTCTACCCCGCAATGTGGGTGCAAAGATAGTATAATAATTTACAATAGAAAAATTATAAAATTATTTATTTTTTATTTTATTAAACAATTCCCAAACAACTATTCCGGCCGTTACCGAAACGTTAAAAGAATGTTTAGTTCCAAACTGCGGAATTTCTAAGCAAAAATCAGAAATATCTATAACAGATTGCTCAACTCCGTTAATCTCGTTTCCAAAAATAATAGCGTATTTCTTGTTTTTTTCTGGAATAAAATCAAGCAAATTTGTGCTATTTGTTACTTGTTCTATCGAGGCTATTATAAAACCGTCAGCTTTAAGAGATTTAATAATTTCTGCGGTGTTTTTAATATATTCCCAACAAACCGATTCGGTTGCACCTAAAGCAGTTTTTTGAATTTCGCGACTTGGTGGGAAAGCTGTTATTCCGCATAAATATATTTTTTCAATTCTAAACGCATCGGCAGTTCTAAAAATTGATCCAATATTATGTTGACTTCTTACATTGTTGAGAATAATAACAATTGGGTTTTTCTCAGATTTTTTAAAATCGTTAACCGAAATTCTATTTAGCTCATTTAAAGAAAGTTTTTTCATTTTTTAAAAAATATTTACAAAGTAATGCAACATTTATTTAAAAAAAATTAATTTTGCTTCAAATAATTTTAATATGAATTTACACGAATATCAAGGAAAAAGCATTTTAAAAAAATTCGGAGTTTCAGTTCCCGAAGGTGGAGTTGCCATAAACAGCGACCAGGCAATAGAAATTGCAAAATCTATAAAAGAAAAAACTGGTACCGAATCATGGGCTGTTAAAGCACAGATACATGCAGGC
>Ga0209211_10003669_pt1 | contig 24701 bp, 21 predicted proteins | sample RifGroA2_FD_183992 | JGI IMG/M metagenome (GOLD analysis project Ga0209211, IMG submission 183992) | Groundwater microbial communities from Rifle, Colorado, USA - Groundwater A2 (SPAdes) (version 2) | ecosystem: Environmental > Aquatic > Deep subsurface > Groundwater | place: Rifle, Colorado...
CTACCGGAACAAAGACTAGAACTTGTAACAACCCAGCACCATCTAATGGTGGAGCTGAATGCACCAGAGCTGATGGATCACTAACGACACCGTCTGTGAGAACTGAAGTGACTGCTTGTAGTGCTGCTGTCTGTGGAGTTGACGGAGGATGGGGTGAAGTGGGCGCCTGTAGCGCAACTGCTTGTGGAACTACCGGAACAAAGACTAGAACTTGTAACAACCCAGCACCATCTAATGGTGGAGCTGAATGCACCAGAGCTGATGGATCACTAACGACACCGTCTGTGAGAACTGAAGTGACTGCTTGTAGTGCTGCGGCGTGTGGATGCACACCTTCCGGAGTGATATCTTGTGATCCGGGTTGTCCTACAACTTGTGGACTTGGATCATCAACAATCTCAACGTGTACCGATTCGTGTGAAGGAAGTGCCACCAAGTTGTGCCCTGCGACGGCGGCGTGTGCAGGTGCAACAGCAGCTCCAACAGTAGCTCCAACAGCAGTGGCCGCAGAGCCAACAGTGCTTCCTGAAACTGGTATTCTTGATTTCCCGGGAGTGGCGGCCTTTGGAGGCGGACTGTTGCTAGCGATTATTGGAATACTCCTAGCTCTATAAAGCAATGCGGGTTGCAATTATCGGTGGTGGCTTTGTGGGCCTGAGTAGCGCAGTCTACCTGGTAGACAAAGGCCACCAGCCGGTGTTGTTTGAAGCGAATGAAATATGCGGAGGATTGGCTAGGGGTTTTAAAGACAATGAATGGCGATGGAGTTTGGAAAATTTTTACCATCACATTTTTACCAATGATCAGGAAATAATTAATTTTTCAAAGAAAGTCGGATGTGCACTAAATATCAAACACCCCATCACTTCAAGTTTTTTTCGTTCCGAGGAGATAGTGCTGGACTCACCGTTGTCACTTCTTAAATTCTCAGGTATTAGTTTTTGGTCCAGACTGAGAATGGGAGTGGGGCTCGGCTTACTAAAGTTAATTCCCAACGGATTGTTTTTGGAAAAGTTCAGAGCGGTAGATGTGTTACCCAAGCTTCTGGGTAAGGAAGGGTATCGGGATATTTGGGATAAATTATTAAAGACTAAATTCGGGCCTTTTGTAAACGAAGTAAATCTTGCGTGGTTTTGGGGCCGAGTGGCTAAGAGAACAAAGAATCTCGGATATTTTGAAGGAGGATTCACGCGTCTGATCGATAAGACGGAGGAATATATCAAAAATCATGGAGGGGAGATTAGAATGGGGGTAGAGGTAAAGAGGATTGAGAAAGATGGGTCGGGAATGTTGGTTGATGGGGAGAGGTTTGATGCGGTGATAATAACTACACCAGCGCCGATTGCAAATAGAATTCTCGATGTTCGAGATGGTGGACCGGTGGGGGTGACAGAGTTGAATTATTTGTGGGGGCAGACGCTGATATTGGAAGTATCGAAGAAACTTATTAAGGGATATTGGATGAATGTGCTGGAAAAGGACTTCCCATTTCTCGTAGTGGTAGAACACACCAATATGATTGATAAGAAAAATTATGGGAAAAACAGACTGATTTATCTGGGTAATTATTTGCCGGAAGGACATAAACAATTAAAGATGACAAAAGAACAGCTCATTAAACTATATTTACCGTTTGTGAAGAAGATAAATAAACATTTTAATAAAAAACAGATTAAGAGATCCCATCTTTTCAGAGAGCCCTTTGCTCAGCCGGTATTTCCGGTAAATTATTCTCGGATGATCCCCTATCCACGATTGGGTTTGGGCGTCTATTTAGCAAACATGAGTATGGTATATCCGTTTGATCGCGGGACAAATTATGCCGTAAAAATGGGAACCGATGTAGCCAAAATGGTAATAAATGACTTGAGTAAACAATGATTTATTCAGATCTATTGATTATTGGGCGAGTTTATCTTATCAGTTTATTGTTGCAGATCATTAGCTTTCCGTTAACGAAAAAATTATTTAGCAAACTGCCGGATGTTGGCTATCCCCTGTCCCGTTTGATAACAACATTAATGGCGTCTCTCATTATTTGGGAGATTTCCAATCTTGGTCTAGCGATGAATACGAATTTAGGACTTTGGATTACTACCTTCATTTTGATACTTTGTAACTTATGGCTAGTCTATAAGGGTGGTCTGAGAAGCATCATAATTTCTAAAGAGACCTTGAAGATTGTAGTTATCGAAGAATATCTTTTCTTGGTGGGTTTGTTTGGTATAGCTCTGATCAGAAGTTTCTTGCCGGAAATTGATACCTTGGAGAAATTCATGGATTTTGGCTTTGTTAACCGTTACTTGTTATCGCCGACTCTCCCTGCCGGTGACATGTGGCAGGCTGGAAAATCAATTAATTATTATTCCTTTGGACATTTTTGGAGTAGCATCGTAATCAGGTACTTTGGGACGTCAGCAGCCGTCGGCTATAATTTGGTTTTATCTTTTATTGCCGGATTATCACTTTCAATCTCTTTTTCCATTTCGTATTTTCTCAGCGGAGCTAAGAAACATGTAGCCGGAATGATCGGAGGTTTGGTTGGGGCTTTTACCACGGTATTAGCGGGGAATACACATGTAATTTGGTATCTAATCAACCATAGAGGTTTATCTGATTATTGGTATGCTGATGCCACCAGATTCATCCACAATACAATTCATGAGTTTCCGGGATATAGTTTTGTGGTGGCCGATCTCCATGGTCATTTAATTGATTTACCAATCGTCCTAACCTTCTTATTAGTATTTCTGCTTTGGTTAGAGTCCAGAGGAACACTATATGAAATAGTGATGGGAATTCTCGTTGGAGTAATGATGATGACCAATACTTGGGATGTGGCAGTCTATGGACTGCTCCTAGTTATCGCCGGACTAATGATGGCTATCAGAAAGCCAAAGGATTTAATTCTCCTAATAAAAACTGCTGGAATAATATTTCTCTTTATGGTATTGACGGCTCTCCCTTGGTTTGTCAATTTCCAAACCATTTCCAGCGGAATCAAAATAGTGCAAGAAAGATCGCCTTTGTGGCAATTGGCGGTGCTATGGGCGGGGGGTGTCATCACTTGTCTCGTAGGAGTACTTTTGGAGAAAGGGAAACAAAAATTGCCAATACGGAGCCTGGCTATTTGTATTATTCTTTTGCTCGTGATTCCAGAATTGATCTACGCCAAAGATATTTATCCTGATCACCCTAGAGCCAATACCATGTTTAAGTTGACCTATCAAGCTTCGATAATGATCGGACTGCTGGCCGGTAGTGTCTTGGGAAAATTGTTTGACCGGGAAAGGAAACTATTTTGGTGGTGGAGGTGGCCGTCTATCCTAGTCTTGGGGGTAATTTTTGTCGGAACTATGATTTTCCCGACAGTAGCTTTTCCAAATTATTACTCAAACTTTAAGACGTATAAAGGGTTAGATGGAGAAAAATGGCTCGAAAGAGTGATGCCGGCAAGATATGGTGTGATAAATTATTTAAGAAAAAACTTTGATGGAAAAAATATGGTGGAGGCGGTGGGAGATAGTTACACTAATTTCAATGCCATTTCGGTGTTTTCTGGAGTACCCACGATTGAGGGTTGGAGAGTACACGAATGGCTCTGGAGAGGAGGATATGAATCCGTCTCTTTGAGAGAATCCGATGTAAGAGAAATTTATGAGAGCCGTGATTCAAAGAAAATCGCGGAGCTACTTAAAAAATACGCCGTTGGATGGATTGTAGTGGGGGATGACGAGCGGGGTATGTATCAAATAAACGAAATTGGATTACTTTCCTTGGGTAAAAAGGTTTTTGAAAGTGGCAATACGTATTTGATTAAAGTGAAATAACTATCACTCGCAATGACGGGCTAGGTTCCGGAGAAGCTATTTGGAGATATCGAGGCGGTTTTTGATGTATTGTTTCAGAGCATTCCAGTTGTTGTCCTTGGGTATAAGAACCCATTCTCCGCCAAATCTGAATGTGGGAGGATTGTAAAGGATGGTGACCCCATTTTCGTCTGGGGTGATAGACAAGGGAACGGATTTGACAGGACTATCCTTAGAATCGAGAGCCAGTTTGGCGAGTGTCGGGAATAGTTTTGAGGGAATATTGGTGATGAGATTGGCACCGATAATATCCAAGAGGTTGTCGACTTTTTTTTGATCAAGAAGAAAGGAGGGGGTAAATATTTTTTGCCTTAGAGACGAAATAACTTGCTGTTGCCGACGAGAACGAGAAAAATCAGTTCCCTCTTCGCCCTCAGCGTGACGAGAACGGACAAATTTAAGAGCTGTAGCCCCATTAAAATGGTTTAGTCCCTGAGAGAAAGAAATGGATTCGTACCGAGAAGAGATGGGTAGATCCTTTTCCCGACCAGGGATGGGAAACTCCGTATCAGTAAATCCGGGGTTAACATTTACGTCAACACCACCGACGAGATCTATAGCTTGCTCAAAAAGAGTGAAGTTGATAACAGCCGTGTAATTTATTGGTAAACCCAAGTCTTCTAGGGCCGCCGCTTGAGCTAATTTGATACCAGCCCCAGGACTGGCTTCTTCACCATAATGGTAAGCGGTATTTATTTTTGCTTTAAGTGATGGAACCCAGAGATCTCTAGGGACACTGATTATAGAGGGGGTCCTTCGGGTATGATCGTAGGAGACAACCATGATGGTATCAGAGAGATTGGGCGAATCCCCCCCCTCTCCCCTAATCCCCAAAATTAGAAAATTAGTAATGCCGTTGGTACTATCCAAGCTTTCTATGGGTGAACCGAAGAAACTTAAAAGCTCTTGAGGATTAACATTGTGCCTGACAAGAAAACGGTATCCAACAACACCCAAGATTGAAAACAGAACGAGTATAAAACTGAAAAAAAACAGCCATAAATGATTTTGAATCAGGGAGAGTAATTTAATGACTAAGCGCGCGGGGCGCACATGACGGAGTTTCATCTTGGATTAAGAAAGGCTGCTGATAATGCCAGCAAAGAGGGTCGGCTCCAGACTGTCGGTGCCCACGAGGACTCCATCTATTTTGCTTTGAGTTACAAAGGAGGATGCATTATCCTGGGAAACGGAGCCTCCATAAAGAATGGGGGCTGTGTTATCTGTCAGGAAAGCAATCTGACCGGCAACATGATTGGCGTCAACAGGGTCGACTGGTTTTCCTGTTCCGATAGCAGAGATGGGTTCGTAAACGAAGAAACATCGGGAAACATCGATATCAAGATTGAACAAGGCCTTAATCTGTTCGTCCAAGTAGGGGAGATCCAGACAGACAATGGGGGTGATGGAGTTTTCCAGAAGCAAACGGGTCTTTTGGGCAACAACTTCAGAGGTTTCCTTGAAGTCACGGCGTCTTTCGGAGTGGCCTACTATACAGTAGCTCACCAGTTCGCAAAGCATGTTGGCGGTAATCTCACCAGTGTGTTTGCCTGGAGGAAGATGAGAAACATTTTGGGAGCCGGTGATGATTGGTAGACCGATATCCGACAAACGTTGATTGAAGGCAGCAATGTCCGTAAAGGGAAGGCAAAGAATGACTGTAAGGTCGGGGGAGAATTTAGGACGCAAAGCGGAGATGCCATCTAACCATATCAACGACTCGGTAATATTTTGGTTGCTTTTCCAGTTGCCAATGACGTATTTCACTAAGTTGATTATATATGTAATAAAATGTTTGAGTGGAAGATAATGGATTAAACAAAGAACAGCTGGAGGCGGTGACTCACAAAAAGGGACCAATTTTGGTCATGGCCGGTGCCGGTTCGGGAAAAACGAGAGTGCTCACCCACCGGGCAGCTTGGCTGATAAAAGAAAGAGGTATAGAGCCGGATAAAATTGCTCTTCTGACCTTCACCAACAAAGCAGCAGGGGAGATGAAAGAGAGAATCAAAAAGATGGGAGCGGGAAAAATCGAGTTGGGTTTTTCCGGAACATTCCACACTTTGTGTGCCAAATTGTTAAGAAATTATGGCTTGAATGTGATGGTCAATCAGAATTTCATCATCTTTGATAGTGACGATTCCGAGTCGGCCATGAAAGAAGTATTGAAGTCGCTTTCTATTGACCCAAAACAGAACAAACCCGGGATGTTTCTAGCTCTTATCGGCAAGATGAAGAACGACTTGGTGTCTGAAAAGATGGCAGAACAAAAAGCCAAAGATTATTTCTTCCGCCAACTATCCAAAGTATGGCGAGCATATCAAGAAAAATTAACCCGGAACAATGCGGTAGATTTTGATGATCTGCTGGTGAAGGCGGTCGAATTACTCAAAATTGACAGGATAAGAAACGAAGTGAATCAAAAGCTTGAATGGATATTGGTAGATGAATACCAGGACACGAATAAAGCCCAGTTTGAACTAACTAAATTGCTGGCCGGGGAGAAGAAAAATATTATGGCAGTTGGAGATGCCTCACAGGCAATATATTCCTTCAGAGGGGCAGATTACCGAAACCTGAGACTTTTTGAAGAAAGCTATCCTGAACTCACGACCGTGGGCCTACCCAAGAACTACCGTAGCACCCAATATATTCTGGATGCGGCTTACAGTGTGGTGAGTAACAATGTAAGCCATCCGACACTTAAACTGTCGGCCGAACGAGAAATCGGGAAGAAGGTGAGTCTATTTGAAGCGCTGGATGAACGAGAAGAGGCAAAATACGTGGTAAACAGCGCTAAAAAAATCGCTGACAGAGATGAGGAGGTGGCGATACTTTATCGAACAAACGCCCAATCCCGAACCTTTGAAGACGAGTTGTTAAAAAGAGATATCCCCTACAAGCTGATTGGCGGGCTACGATTTTATAACCGGGCAGAGGTAAAAGATCTAATTGCCTATTTGCGTCTACTAAATAATCCCAAAGAAGAGATTAGCCGAACGAGAATAGAAAAAATTGGTAAAAGGAAAGCGTGGGCTTTTGACGAATGGCTCCAAAAAATTTCCGACAAGGGAGAGAATCCTGGTCGCCCTAGTGTACTGTTGGAAGACATCATGAATGTGACAAATTATCTAGAGAAGTTTGACGAAAGAGACGAAGAAGATGCGGCACGCATCGAAAACATCAATGAACTGTTGGCTGTAGCCAGTGAATTTGAGACGGTGTCGCAGTTTCTGGAAAGTGCGGCCTTGTCTGAAGCGGAGATAAAACAAATAAAATCGAACGCCAAAATCACTTTAATGACGGTACATGCCGCCAAAGGTCTCGAGTTTCTCCAGGTATTTGTCGTGGGTTTGGAAGAAGGTCTGTTCCCTCATTCCCGATCGATCTTCGAAGGAGGCAGGGAAGAAGTGGAAGAAGAAAGAAGATTGATGTACGTCGCCATGACGAGGGCGAAGGAGAACCTGACACTGTCTTTTGCCAGATCCAGACTAACCTATGGAGGTCGTCATACGTCTATTCCCTCAAGATTTTTGGCGGAAATACCGGAGGAATACATCCAAAGAACGCAAGGAATCAAGAACTCCCGCCAACAGCTACGCAGTTTGGGCGGGCAGGCAAGGAATCAAAACGGGGGATGGATTCCCCCCTTCGGGGACCAGCGGCCGATTCAAGCCCGGAATGACAAACTAAATGACGGGGTGGATGAGTTCGGGGAGAAGAAAAGAATCATTGTCCAAGATTGGGAAGTGGAAGAAGCGGCTAAAGATGATTTTGCGGATATTGATAATTGGTAGGATGCGGGGATGTGCTGTGTTTTTCGGCGTGGATGGTGTATTTGCGGGCGCCCGCAAGGGGTGCCCCTACGGGATAAATGATATGTCCGAGGACCAATTCGCGGGGTTATCGATAATATATTCACGGATCCTGTTTAAATCATAATCGTCACGGATGATGTGTTCGTAATAATTGCGTTGCCACATCTTTCCCTGGAATCTCTTGTTTCCTTTGTTAATTTTCAAACAAGTCGTATATACCAGCGATTTGTATGCACCGATTATATTTCCAATTGGAGTATGGGCAACCCTTGCGGTTGCCCGATTAGAATAAATATCATTATTGACATGGATGCCAATATTGTCGGCGTGATTACGGGGATGTGTTTCCTTTATTTGGGAATGTATTTTATTTATTCGGGCACCCGCAAGGGGTGCCCCTACGATAATGATGCCATGAATGTGATTGGGCATAATAACCGAAATATCCAGATCGAGATTGGGAAATCGTCTGGGTAAATTAAGCCATTCATTTTTTGCAATATTTCCAACTTCGTTTAGCCTTATTTCATCATCAACGACATCTCCAAACAAAGATTTCTTATCTTGGGTACAAATAGTAACAAAATATACCCCATTTTGAGAATAATCGTAACCCCGCAACCGCATTGAATGTCGTCTAGGAGTATCCTGGCTCACTGGTAAATATTAACACTCTTGGTCGCCGCAAATACCTATTTGAAGGTAGAATAGAAGGGTGATTAGAGAAGCAACGGAAAAAGACAGAATAATTTTTGATAAACTGGCGAGACACCCTCTGCAGTCCTGGTCATGGGGAGAGTTTCGCAAACAAACCGGAGTAGAAGTCTTGAGATTGGTTCAGGCAGATGATAAAAAGACCCGAGAAGTCTTCCAGATTACTTGGCACAAAATTCCCAAAATAAAGAGATATATTGGGTACTGTCCAAAATCAGCCATCCCTGATGCAGAGGCGATGAAAGGAATCAAGAAAGAAGCGGGCAAAAAGGGGGCGATAATGGTAAAGTTTGAACCTAACGAAAAAGATATTGAAGCCAGTCAGAAGCAAGTAAGGGAATTGGCGGGAATTTTTGATTTCAGAGCCGGTAAACCTTTATTCACCAAATACACTTTTCAGCTAGACATCTCCAAGAGTGAAGAGGAGATCCTGAAAAACATGAACCAAAAGACGAGATACAATGTCCGTCTGGCAGAAAAAAGAGGAGTGAAGATAGTCGAAGACAACTCCGAGATGGCATTTGAGGAGTATTGGAAGCTGACCGAAGAAACAACAAAAAGACAGAAATTTTTTGCCCACGGTAAAAGTTATCACCGGAAAATGTGGCAGACCATGATTGTGAATGGTGGAGGACATCTAATGAAAGCGGTTTATGAAGGAAAGACATTAACCACTTGGGTACTGTTTGAGTTAAACGGAGTCTTGTATTATCCATACGGAGCTTCGAGCAATGAGAAGAGAGAAGTCATGGCAAGTAACCTGATGATGTGGGAGGCCATCAAACTGGGGAAGAAACACGGTTGCAAAATGTTTGATATGTGGGGAAGTATGGGGCCGGAGCCGGATCAAAGCGATCCCTGGTATGGTTTCCACCGGTTTAAACAAGGGTATGGGGGCGAGTTAACCGAGTTTGTGGGTACATATGATCTTGTGGTGAATAGAAGGTTTTACGAGATATACACACTGGCGGATAAACTCAGATGGATAGCGTTGAAGTTATTGGCAAAACTGAGAAAGTAATGGAAGACATCCGGCAAACAGAGGGGTGGGCAGGTTATCTACGAGATAAAGGATGGGAAGTAGTTTCGGTGCATTCTGAAGACAAGAAGCACAAAATGAATGCCTTTATCGTGCCGTTGGGGCTTTTTGGATTCACCTTGATGAAGTTACAGCGATCCTCTTACGATCCAAACTGGGCGGAATTAAAGAGAATAAAAAGAAAGCAGAGGACGGTTTCTTCAGTTATCGAACCAATCAGAATACAAGACGAACTGGGGTTCAAGATGGCGGGGTACAAACTAAGTAAATTTCCGTATCTGGCCACAAAAACATTTATCTTGGATTTAACTAAAAGCGAAACGGAACTTTGGAATAATTTGTCCGAAAATGCCAAAAGACAAGTCAATAAGAATAAGGGTGCTCTGATTGAGGAATGTGACCAAAAGAAGTTTTTTGAATTATGGAAAAAGAATAGCAAAGTCTGGACCATGAAAGAAAGGGAACTCGGTAGTTTGATCAAAAGATTTAAGGGTCAAGCCAGATTGGTGGTAAGTAGAACCGGCAATATTTATCACTCTGGTTTATTAATTATTTACAGTGCCGACTGTGCTAACTATTACCAGACATGGACAAGCAATGAGGGGCGTATTTCCGGAGCACATTATAAATTGGTGTGGGAAGAGATGTTGACGGCGAAGTCCAGTGGTATCAAATTTTTCGACCTGGAAGGAATATTCGATGAACGCTGGCCACAAAAAAGATGGTTAGGCTTCACGGAATTTAAGAGACGTTTTGGGGGAGAGCTGGTCAGTTTTCCGGGGAGTTATTTTAGATGGCTTTAGTCTTTGATTTTGCACCAGGCTGGTGCGTTTTGAGGAACCTTCACACAACTTCCGTCCTCGGTTAATCGATTACATTTGACAACATGAAATGTTTTCTTCTTCTTACCAACCATTTCCGAGCCGGTACCGACGACTCTCAAAAAAGGAAAATCTTTAACCAGGCAGATAGATTCCTTATCGTTCATAAAAAGGGTGAAACCGTCTTTGCAATGATTACTACATTTGCCCTGCAAACTTTTTATCTTTGACATTCTTAGATAGTATCACTCGATAGTACTAATTACCACATCGCCACCACTTTCTTTTGAAACTGTTAGAATAAATAATAGTTAGTAATTATTTAAACAATATGGACGGCTTGATGAAGACTTTAGATTTGTACTTGGTGAAGAAGGCACCGGCACTGCCTAAAAACGTTAAAGATATTCTGGTCAGTGTTGCTCCTTGGTTGGAGGTGATCGGAGCAATTTTTACGTTACCGGCAATTTTTGCTTTGTTTGGATTCAACGCCATGATGTACGGTACTCCTTATGGAGGCTACGCAGTGGCGAGAGCTGGATACGGTTTCTCTATCGCCTCGTTTTTCCTCTTTGCCGGACTGGTATTGATGCTTCTTGCGATACCTGGATTGTTCAAAAGATCAAAGATGGGTTGGAACTACGTTTTTTACTCCGTGCTTGTCAACGCAGTTTACTCACTGATTTCTTTTCAGTTGTTCGGGCTGATCATTGGAACTCTGATCTCGCTATATCTGCTTTTCCAAGTGAAAAGCTACTATAAATAACGAACTACCAATCGATCGGAGTGAGACCGTGTTTGACTAGATATTGGTTCGTTTGAGAAAAGGGGCGACTGCCAAAAAACCCGGAATAAGCAGAAAAGGGTGAGGGGTGGGGAGCCTTGAGAACGAGATGTTTGCCGGTATCAACGAAAGAGCCTTTCTTCTGGGCATAATTTCCCCAAAGGATGAAGACCAAATGATCTTTTTGTTTAGCTAACTCATGAATGATGGCGTCAGTAAAAATTTCCCAGCCTTTATCTTGGTGAGAGCCGGCCTGATTAGCTCGAACAGTAAGGGTGGCATTGAGAAGGAGCACACCTTGCTTGACCCAGCAATCAAGATTAACAGAAGCGTGGTGTGGATGACCCAGATCAGTTTCGATTTCCTTAAAAATATTTTGCAGAGAGGGTGGTGGTTTGATCCCATCAAGAACCGAGAAAGAGAGTCCATGAGCTTGTCCAGGTCCATGATACGGATCTTGGCCAAGAATAACTACCTTGACCTGATCTACAGGCAAACTATCGAGAGTATTAAAGATAAACTTGGGAGGTGGATAGACAGTGCCGGATTGGTATTCATGGCGGACAAATGCTGCCAGATCATTGAAGTATGGTTTGGCAAACTCATCTTTAAGTAAGTTTTTCCAAGATTTTTCTAGGCGGACATTCATGAAATTATTCTACTCCAAGACAGGGTTCGGCTTATAGTGTGGTATAATTCATTTATGTTTAGAAATTTGTGCCTTATTGCTTCAAAACCGGCTACCCAGGAAATGGGTGTCTGTTTTGATACCCCAACGGAGGCATAAACGCACCAATTAGTTTGCTGTTTAAGCCTCCAAGTGGAGGCTTTTTCGGTTTTTTTGCCCACTTGGAGTTTTAACCGGCCAAACTTACTATCTCATGAGTAGTGAGCTAGGCCGGAACATTAAATTGCTTGGAGGTAACCATGTACGGTGTAACGATGCAGATTTCTCACAAGGGTCAGGAGGTAACGCTCCGGGCGTTAAGTAAGGACGATCTGCCTGAGCTCGTCAAACATTTTTCTTCGATGAAGATCCATATGTATACCAAAGGGCTATTCGCCCAGACTCTCGAAAACGAGATGGAGTGGTACGAAAAGAACCGTAAAGATCCGGATAGTTGTGTCTGGGGAATCCAGCCACAAGGATCTGAGGTGGTGATAGGAGTAACGGCTCTCCATGATTTATCCGGAAGAAACAATTCTTGTTCTTCCGGTATTATCATTTGGGACTCCACTTGGTGGGGTAAGGGGGTAGCCTCTGCCACACATTTGGGAAGAACCATGTTTGCGGCCGACTACCTCAACTGTTTCACCATCCGCAGTTCGGTGAGGGTAGAGAATGAAGCCTCCAGAAAAGCTCTGGAAAGAATGGGGTATTCTATCTGGGGGACGGAGCCGGTGGCGGTTCCTCGAGCCGGACGGTGGCTGGATACTCACCATTTGAAATGGATCCACCCGAATATGGTGGATCTTCTCTTCCCTGGTGGTCTGCCGGAAAGGCTTAAAGAAGGTGTGGAAAAGGCCAAGATCGCGCTGGAGACGGCGAGACTGGAAGTGGCTTTTCCGTAAGTAATTATTCCGGGTGTCATGAGCACCCGGTTTTTTGATATCATTAGATCTACAAAACATATGCCAATTGCACCAGAGCTGGGGAAATTGCCGGAAATTGTTGGCTCTTTCTACAGAGCCGGATTGGTGAAGGAGTTGATCGCCGGAATGATGAAAGGAGAAACGGGAAGAGACATAGTGCTTGACGCCAAAAGGCTACTAAAAGAGTTGGAAGCGGAAAACCAGGTGAATCTCATGGGTTTAGAAAATGTTCCAAGAAATGTGGGATGTTTGATCGTTTTCAACCATCCGAATATGGACACCTTATTGCCGGCGATGTTGAAACTAATAGTGGGCATAAATGAAAATTGCGGACAACAAATAAAACTGGCCATGGGTTCGGAGATTCCGATGATGACAGAAAACTATGTGGGAAAGAGAGCGGTGCCTGGATCAGTCTCGCTCATCAGAAGGTTTCATCAAATGTATTCGAATAATATTATCTCGGTTCCCAATACGGAAGACCGAAAAGATTTTGTATCCGGAAGAACGGTCGCAGTTAGAAAAATCATGAGAGCCTTCAAAGAAAACAATATCGTGGTCATTTCGCCCGAAGGACACGTGGAAGACGGAGGGGCAATATCACGAGTGGATACCTATCATGACGGGTCGGGGAAACTGGCCGTGCTGGCAACTAAAGTAGGAATATCGACGGTGCCGGTGGCAATTTGGGAAGAGGGAAACAAGGAGATAGAGGTGATGGTCGGGCAGCCATTTTTAATTTCAACGGGTGACTCTAAACTGGCCGCGATAGAGGCCATGTCAGAGATCGCGAAGCTGATGCCGGAAGACTTGCGCGGGCCGTTTAGTTAAAGAGATCTTTTTGTTTGGGAAGAATTTCAAAATCTTTCAGCTCGTCGGGGATTAGGAAGGTTTTCATTTTGGCGGTGGCTCGGTAATAGAAACGATGTAATAATCGACGCCCGCCTTTTCGACGTAGGCCTTTTTCTTCTTTGGTTTCACTTGGAACGTGATTTTCATGCAGTTTTTATTATAGAAAGATCTGACAGCGAATATGGATATCGTGACACAAAAAGGCTTCGGAAAAATTAAAGATTGAGATAGGTGACGGTTAGCTGGAGAATGGTGGCAAAAGAGACCCAGAGCAAATAGGGTATGTTGATCAGGGTAACCCAGGGAATCTTCTTATAAATTATCCTCATGGCCCAAACGAGAGTGACTAGGATGAGTAGAATATCGATTGCGGCCAGAAAATTGTTTTGCAATCCGAATTGAAGAGGAGTAAAAGCAAAATTAAATAATAAATTCAGGGCAAAAGGAATGGCGAAATTAGATTTGAGCTTTTTCCGGTAAACCCGATAGAAAACGGTGCCAAAAGAAATGGCAATGAGAAGATAGAGGATGGTCCAGACGGGACCAAATAACCACGAAGGCGGAGCCCATGAGGGTTTTAGTAAAGTTTGGTACCAGGAAACGGTGGAAGATGTATCCATACTTTTACTATATACCGAACAAGATTATTAGACCTTGGGGAAAGGGGTGGAAAGTCCGTGTGTACCATCGGGGAGATGGACAACCTTAAAGTCCCCAAAGAGAAGCGGGGCTACTCGAGAGAGACAGCGATAGCTCTCGAAGGCCGCCCGCCTAATCTCCGTTTCGGCATGTTCACTGCCTCTCGTGTTCAAGAAATGGCGCCAGGCACGAACATTGGCTGTGACCACTACCGGTGCTTCGGTTTCGTTTGGTAAAAGTGATCTGGCCGCTTGGCGGACTTTTTTCCGGAGATCGGTCTTGTGTTCGGCACCAAGAATCTCGGTACCATCTTTTTGCTTGGCTACCAAATAATCGGTCATGGCTTCGTATTCCTGCTGAGTTCGGTCTATCCTATCTTCAAACAATTGGTGCAGATAGGGGTCCCCGGCATACTCGGGTCTTTCAACGAATCTTAAGGTCTTGCCGCCGACATATCTTTGAGAGACTTGAGAAAAGCCGAAACCGGCGCGGTGCCGGACCAGCTCGTGAGTCAGACTGCGGGAGATTCCCCACCAGAGCATGGTGACGTTGGCGTGTTCGAGAACGGATCCGTGACCGGACTCCATAATGTTTTCAAAATATTTAACGGCATATTCGTTGACCGTGCGATTGGGACCGAAACTTTCGTAACAAAGCTGACCGGCAAACTTACAGAGCGTTTCGGCAGAGGGCAAAGGTGTCGGATCTTTCAAAAAGTCACTGAAGCCCAACTCCACAGGGAATCCGTCCAGAAAACCTTGTAGACCGCGCAAGTCTACTGCCGGAACCGAGATGACAGCGACACCGGGAGATTGAAGATAAACCAGACCGTTTTTTGTTTCAAAAACTTCGGGGTTGACGACCGGCAGAAATCCTTCCGGGGTCTTAATTTCCAAGTTACGATCGTTTTCTTTATTGGACATGGATTAAATATAGCAACTATTTATTATCAAGACTCTGCCAAAGATAAAGACTGGCGAGAGATCGATAAGGGCTCCACGTTTGAGATATTTTTTCGATTTTAATCTTATCCTCTCGGTCCACTCCATAGATGCGGGAGACGGCGGTCCGTAGACCCAGATCCCCGACCGAAAAAACATCTTCCCGACCCAAGGAAAAGATCAACATCATCTCGGCCGTCCAGCGGCCGATACCTTTGACCTGGGTAAGGTGGAAAATCACTTGTTCGTCCGGTAGATCCGGGAGTGTAGCCAAGATGATTTTTTCGGAAACAATAAACTCGGAAAGAGATCGGAGGTAAGAGATTTTTTGACGGGAAAGACCGACGGATCGGAGAGATCCTTCATCTCTCGCTAGGATATCTTCCGGTTTAATATTCTTTTGGTCAGGAAAAAGGTCTATGAATCTATTTATGATAGTACTGGCGGCTTTGACAGAGAGCTGTTGGCCGATGATAGACTTCAGGAGATCACGAAACAGATCCTGAGACAGCCCCTTTGCTTCGATCGAGTATCTCTGGAGAAGTGGTTTAATCAGGGGATCTTTTTGGAGATGTTTCTTAGCCGCTACGATATCCATAGGTAAGATTATGATATAACGAGATACAATAAGTCATGCCTGTAACAGCTGCATACGAATCTGCCTACCAAAAATTAAATCCGACCCAGAAACTGGCCGTCGATAGTATCGAAGGTCCGGTACTGGTACTGGCCGGACCGGGTACAGGGAAGACACAAGTGCTGACGGTGCGGATCGCCAACATCCTGAAAGAAACGGATACCGACCCCTCCTCGATTCTCGCCCTTACCTATACCGATGCGGCGGCGCGCGAGATGAAGGAACGTCTCATCGGTCTCATTGGTCAGGACGGTTACTACGTCAAGATCGGCACTTTCCACGCCCTGTGTAACGAGATCATCAGTGACAATCCGGACAGATTCGCCCGGCCTGCAGGGATGCAAAACGTGACCGAGCTGGAGCGGGTGAATATCATCAACGATATTTTGGAGAAGAATACATTTGAACTGTTGAAACCGGTGAATGCGCCCCAGATGTACACCAAAGATATCATCGGCGCGATCTCGATCCTCAAACGGGAGGGCATTACTCTGAAAAAATTTGCGGAGCTTGTTACCACAGTAACGGAGGAGTTTACGATGGAGAAAGAGGGCCTGACGAAGACCGCGAGGACTGAAAAAGAGACTCTGGTTCGGAAAAATACCGATCTGCTTTTCATCTACGAAAAATATCAGGAAAAATTAAAGGCCATCGGGCGTCTCGACTTCGAAGACATGATCAATTGGGTGGTGGAGGCATTCGAGTCGGATCCGGATTTCCTTCAGCAGTACGAAGAAAATTTTCAGTACATTCTGGTAGACGAGTATCAGGATACAAACTCGGCGCAGAATCGGCTGGTGTTTGCCCTGTCATCTTTCTGGGGCGAGAAAGCGAATATCTTTTGCGTAGGAGACGCTAACCAATCAATTTTTAGATTCCAAGGGGCGAGTAAAGAAAACCTGTTGCAGTTTCGGAAAAGATTCCCCGGCTTTACCCAAATAAAGCTGACGGACAACTACCGCTCGACACCTACCCTACTTACCTCTTCGGCCGCGCTTATTAGTGAAGAAGCCTTGGTGCCGAAGGTGAAGTACCGGGACGTGCCGGTGAAGACGGCGAAGTTCAATTCATCAATTCTGGAAGACGAGTTCATCTGCCGGTCGATAAAGAAGAAAATAAAAGCCGGGATCCCGGCAGAAGAGATCGCGGTGATCGTCAAAGAGAATCGGGATATCGATAACCTGATTAATCTTTTCAAACAAAAAAATATTCCGTATAGGTTGGAAGGTGGAACCGATGTCCTGAAAACTCCCTTGGTATCGCAGTTCCTGCGCATTCTGAAAGTGGTGACGGGGCTCTCCGGACCGGTGGACGATATCGATCTCTTTACCGTTTTGAATTATCCGTATCTTGGCTTAAAACCGCTGGCCATTTTGCGGGCGGCGCGTTACGCCCACCGGAACCGCGAATCTTTGATGGACACCCTGCAGGACGCGAATCCGGAGATTGACGATGAGCTGATCAAGACTTTTGGCCTGCTGGTGTCGTGGAACTCCCGCTCCGCTTCTCACACTTTGCCCGAGATGTTCCAAATTATTTTTCAGGAATCGGGGCTATTGGATTACATCCTGGCTCTCCCCCAGCCGATCATCGAGCTGAACCGTTTCGGCACTCTTTACGAAGACACGAAAGCGCAAGCGGCGGCTACCTCGGGTCTCGACTTATTCGGTTATGTTTTTAATCTGGGAGTCATGGAAGAGAACGGTCTGAAACTGCCGGAACAAACTCTGGTGTCGGACGGCCGGGCCGTCACCCTGACGACGGCGCACAAAGCCAAGGGGCTGGAATGGAAACTGGTCTATATCTACCGCTTTGCAGATACTCATTGGGGCAATACCAGCAGACGTCAGATGATTAAATTACCGCCGGGGATAATAAACGAACAGGACGTAAGTAAGGAAGACAAGAATGCGGAGGAGCGCCGTCTATTTTATGTGGCCATGACACGGGCGAAGCAACAGCTGTATATCGTAGGGTCTACGAAATATTCCTCGTCGGTAAAGATGATGTATCCGTCACTCTTTCTGTCGGACCTGCCGAACTCGACCATCAAGAAAGTAAAGACATCGGGTTTGGAGAAAAAGGCGGCGAAGATTCTCGCGTCCCTGATGCAGATTCCGGTAGCGCCCACTATTCACGAAGGCGAGAAAGAGTTCTTGTTGGAGTTGATCAAAGACTTCAAACTCAGTCCGACGGCCTTAAACACTTTCCTGAAGTGCCCGTACAAATTCAAGCTGGATAACTTGTACAAGATCCCGCGGGCAAAAGCCCCGCCCATGTGTTTTGGGACAGCCGTTCACTTTGCCCTGGAACGGTTGTATCTGAAACTGAATAACGGAGAGAAATTGGAAACGCGGGAAGACTTTACGGGAGACTTCGAAGTGGCGCTCCGGAAAGAGGTCCTTACGGAGCCGGAATACAAGAGCCGCTTGGAACACGGGCGGAAAATCTTGTCCGGGTATTACGATGAGTACAAGGATGAATTCGCGCCGAGTCTCTTTACCGAGAAGAAGTTCGGGGATAGTTTATCTTCGGCCGCGGTGCTCGGGGACATTCCCCTGTCCGGAAAAGCGGACCGCGTGGACCTCACCAGTAAAGAAGACAAACATGTAAGGTTTATCGATTACAAGACAGGCGCACCGAAGAGCCGAAACGAGATCGAGGGTAATACCAAGAACTCGGACGGCGATTACAAACGCCAGCTCGTCTTCTATACCTTGCTCGCGGACTTGGATAAGTCGTTTCCGTATAAAGTGGTCCAGACGGTGATCGATTTTATCGAACCGGAAAAAAGCGGGGCTTTCAAGAGGGAACATTTTAATATTACGGAGGAAGAAGTGGACTCGCTGAAAGAAGTGATCAAAACTTCCATGGCCGATATCCGTGATTTGAAGTTTGACCGGACTACGGACTACACCACCTGCGCCACCTGCGACTTCAAGAATCACTGCTGGCCAAATGGGGTACCCCAGACACCTGCGACTGAAGAAACAATCTTGGTATGAAGACTGTTGTGTATTCTCTATACACCCCCCTAAGAAACTGCCTTAGGAATCTTAGACTAGATGAATCTTTGCTTGGAATTCATGCTCACTCTCAGTTTCTACAGTTTTTCAATCCACTACCACAATATATCGTGGGAGACCCTCCAGGATACCGTAGTATTACTAAGTTTAGTGATTTATTAAACTACCATCTATTCCCTTGGGACCTAGCTTTGTTATGCAAAGAGGTATTAATAAACTCAGGTGACAAATTATCATCTGTTTCGTTATTAGACTGGAGATACGTTAAGAGTTCAACCGATAAGCTCAAGGATTTACAGAATAATCTTTCAAAAGAATATTCAACCTCAGAAAACGTTCTTCTAGAACTATTTAGAATATCGCACAATACATTTAGGTGGCAAAGAAAGCCAACCATGGATGCCCCCGCAAGATATTGGAGACTTTTCAGTTACCAAAATCTTTATGAAATTGTTGAGAAAGAAATTGGCCTGACCATGGAAGACATCATCGTAATTGGAATGGGATTACTGGGTTTTTATCAAAATAAAATTGCACTGAACTATCCTCCAAAAATTGAACTTCCTGAAGTAAACCAGCAAAAAATCGATATATTCTTAAGTCATTTTTGTCTTGATTTTTTACAGCTTAGGGAAAAACTAAAACAAGAACAACAATATGACGATAAATTCTTATATTCCTTTAACTCTTTGATCGCTTATCCGCTAATAAAGAAATCATGGGATGGACACGAATCAATCATTTGTCCTATCCCCAGATATTTATATGAAAGAATTACCGATGGAATATATTATGAAACATGTAAGGCCGAAGGATTCGATCACGCATTCGGATCCGCATTTCAAGAATATATAGGGGATGTAATCAAAACGGTCTATACCGTGGGAAATATATACAAGGAAGATACTTACAATAAAGGCGACAAAACAGTTGATTGGATAATTGATGATAATTCTTCAACTCTATTTATTGAATGTAAAACAAAAAGGTTAACATCTGGTGCGAAAGCTGCTTTACTAGACATTTCAAAATTATTATCTGATTTAGATATCCTTGCTGATGCGGTGGTTCAGGTCTATAAAACAATGGACGACTACAAAAAAGGATCGTATCCCCACATTACTTATGACCCAAAAAAACGAACATACCCTGTTATTGTGACGTTAGAAGAGTGGTTTGTGTTTGGAGATTTGATAGTAGGAAAAATTAATGAGATAATCATGAACAAACTTAGAGCTATAGGTCTCAACGAAGATGTGGTACTCATCAATCCGTATTTGATCGTATCTACGGCAACTTTTGAAAAACTCGTCTATTTCATTAATGTGCATGGTATTGATGAGGTGTTAAAAGAGAAATCAACAGATGTAGATAAAAAATTCTGGGATACTGATCAATATTTACATGATAAATACCCCAGCGAGATCTCTAATACTGGATGTCCGTTTGTTCAAGAACTGGAGGATAGAATTGATGGTATGTTGGATAAAACTTGAGGTAGCGGCTAGATAGTCACACAATAATCAAGCTACTTTTATCTGCTCTAATCAAAAGGCCGCGACCGTGTAAGAACAGGTGTTTTTGACTTCTTTTCGTAGCGATTCTATTACCGATTGTGGTTATTGGATATCACCTTTGGTGTTTCGTCGCTACTATTGAATTTCAAGGTGAGATAATATACGCATGATTGATCAAATTTTTTCATATAGAGAAATGTGTGACCGGGAGAATGTCCAAGTTCTTCAAAGGGGTATGAATTATCGCCTTAACCCCAAATATTCTGTAATTCTTATGTCAAGGAGAAGTAATGCTCCCTACCATGATCGGATACTTGCAGATGGGACAAGTGTCGAGTATGAGGGGCACGACGAGTCAAAAACCGAGAATACACCATTCCCCAAACGATATGATCAACCGTTAAGAACTAAATCGGGAAGACTAACGCAAAACGGATTGTTTGCAAATGCAGCTGATCAATTTAAAAATGACGCCAGACTCCCCGAAAAGGTAAGGGTGTATGAAAAAGTGTTGCCGGGGGTATGGTCTCTAAAAGGTCTCTTTGATTTAGTAGATTATTCCATCAAGAGCGATGGAATAAGAAATGTAATTATTTTCCGCCTTGATTTATCTGATCAGCAAGAAATGGATCTGGACTTGGGATCTGCGGACGAAACACATAACAGACTTATTCCGTCAGAGGTTAAATTGGAGGTGTGGAAACGAGACAAGGGAGTTTGTGTTATATGCGGATCTGAAAAAAATCTTCATTTCGATCATGATCTGCCATTTTCAAGAGGAGGAACTAGTTTATCATCAAAAAATATTCGCATTTTGTGCGCGAAGCATAACCTAAGCAAATCTGACAAAATCGAGTAAATTTCTGGTTGACTGGTGCTAGAATTGCCATATGAGGAAAGAGGCGGAAAATACAATTGCCGAGTTAACGGAGAGAATTATTAGATTCAGGGATGCCAGAGACTGGAAACAGTTTCATAATCCTAAAGATGTCTCTCTATCTATGGTTTTAGAAGCAGGAGAAGTGATGGAGCATTTTCAATGGAAAAACGCCCAAGAAATGGATGAGTATTCCAGAACGCACAAAGAGGAAATCGGTGAAGAAATCGCTGACGTACTTTATTGGATTCTATTACTAAGTCACGATTTAGAGGTCGATCCACTTAAGGCTCTAGAGAAAAAAATAATAAAGAACGAAGAAAAATATCCAGAAGATAAAGCACGAGGAAATCATAAGAAATATACGGAACTAAATTCATGATTATCTATCAGTCGACAAAAAAGGGTTTTGTTAAAGATGTTCTCGAAGGATATGCCGATACAAAAATACTTGCGTCGTATGTGAGGGAGACCGGTCACTCTACAAGCCCCCAAGAACAAGATTCTTGGCAAAATTCGATGCAGTTTATGAAAAACATTTTGGACGATCCAGGTATACCAGAAGATTCAGGAGTCGCAATTGAATATAAAATACCTCAAACCTCAAAAAGAATAGACTTCATCTTGTCAGGTAAAAGCGAAGAAAAGAAAAGAACGGCAATAATTATCGAACTAAAACAATGGAGTCGCGGTATACATATATCTGATAAAGATGGTGTCGTAAACGCTGATTTCTATGGTGGAGAAACAAACCATCCTTCCTACCAGGCGTGGTCCTATACCACTCTACTTGAGGACTACAACAGTAGCATCGAAGATAAAAAGATTTCACTCGTACCGTGCGCATATCTACACAACTATGAATATGATACTGTGATTCAAAATGATTTTTATAAGGAGTATCTTAATAAAGCTCCGGTATTTTTAAAACACGATCGAATAAAACTACAGACATTTATTAAAAAATTCGTAAGGTATGGAGATAACGGAGATACTATATTTGACATCGAAAATGGAAAAATAAGGCCATCAAGATCCCTCGCCGACAGTCTGAGTTCAATGTTAAAAGGGAACAGAGAGTTTGTCTTGATTGATGATCAGAAACTTGTCTATGAAGCTGCATTAGACCTTACCAAGAAATCTTCAGAAAATAATAAAAATGTTTTGATCGTCGAAGGTGGACCTGGAACCGGTAAATCGGTGGTCGCAATAAACCTGCTTACAGAATTAAATAATCAAGGAAAGGTTACTTTTTATGTGACTAAAAACTCTGCTCCAAGAGAGGTATATCAAGTAATGCTTACAGGTAAATTTACAAAAAGTAGGATATCAAATCTGTTTAGTTCTTCCGGATCATTTTATGACGTCGAAAATAATTCCTTCGATGCGCTAATCGTCGATGAGGCACATAGATTGAATGCTAAGTCTGGGTTATTCAGTCATTTGGGAGAGAATCAGATAAAAGAACTTATCGGTGCGGCAAAGTGTACGATTTTCTTCGTCGATGAAGATCAGATGGTCACCGTAAAAGACATTGGCACGAAAGCAGAAATAACTGAGTGGGCTAATATTCTCGGAGCAAAAGTACATAACATGATGCTTTCGTCTCAATTTAGATGTAATGGTTCTGACGGTTTCTTAGCTTGGCTGGACAACGTTCTACAAATTAGACCGACAGCTACGGACACTTTGAGGGAGATAAATTACGACTTTCGTGTTGTGGACAGTCCGGCTTTAATTCACATGGAAATAACTGAGAAAAATCTCATAAATAATAAATCCAGAATTGTTGCTGGATATTGTTGGAAATGGATAAGCAAAAAGAATCCAAGTCTTAAGGATATTGTGATTGGAGATTATGCTGCAACATGGAATCTCAGTTTACACGGTCAATCTTGGATAATTCATCCGGACTCGGTTAAGGAGGTGGGGTGTATTCATACCTGTCAGGGACTCGAGCTGGATTACGTCGGCGTAATTATTGGACCAGATTTAGTTGTAAGGGATGGAAAGATAATCACCGACGCCACAAAACGTGCTAACACCGACCAGTCTCTCAAAGGACTTAAGTCTATGATGAAGGTTGATCCCGAAAAAGCAAAGGAGTTGGCCGACAAAATTATTAAAAATACTTATAGAACATTGATGACTCGTGGAATGAAAGGGTGTTTCATATTTTCTACGGATCTTGAAACACAGGAATATTTTAAAAGTCAACTGAGGTTGAACGCCCAAAGTAATCACCCATACAGCAATATCGTCGACGGCACATCATTAAATATTGACAATTAAAGTGCGTGAAACTAAACTCCGGACATAGAAGTCGACTTAGAGATAGGTTTTTGATCTCTGGTTTCACGGGTTTCTTAGATTACGAAATAATTGAGCTATTGTTGACGCTCGGAACACCACGTAAAGATTGTAAACAAATAGCAAAAGAGGCCATCAAAAAATTCAAAGGCCTGGGCGGTGTACTTGATTCTTCACTAGAAGAACTGCAGAAAATTAAAGGTATCGGTCCGTCCAATGCTTTTGGAATAAAACTTTTCCAAGCGGTCTCGGAAAGATATGCTAAAGAAAATATTACGCCCAAAGCAATACTGAACTCTCCCCAAAAAGTATTTGATTTCCTTCAAGAAAAGATTGGTAAAGAAAAGAAAGAACATTTTATTATTTTGTGTTTCGATACAAAAAATAAGCTCATTTTCGATGAGGTCTCGATAGGTACGTTAAACGCTAGTCTTGTTCATCCACGAGAAGTTTTCAGTAAGGCAATAGCAAACAATGCTTCTTATGTAATAGTTGCACACAACCATCCTTCTGGTGATGTCGAACCTTCGTCTGACGATATTGATACTACGAAGAGGTTGGTTCAGGCAGGTAAGATACTGGGAATATCGATTGTTGACCATATTATCGTTACAAAATCGAATTGTTTCAGTCATTCTGAGGCCGGATTAATTTAGTATTAATCATAACCGCGACGGCTTTCCTCTGATGTAAATTAGGTTTTTTGAAGAGTAAAATTTGTGGTAGATGTTTGGATTGATGATTTGTGTCTAATGTGGGAAATGGGTGAGGTGAAAGTTGTGGGAGAATAGATTGTGTTAAATATTTTGGTTGTTTGTTCTCACAATAAGTGGCGAAGCCCGACGGCGGAAAAGATTTATAGGCATGACTCACGCTTTCGAATCCGTTCTGCAGGGCTTGGGAAACTATCACCGCACTTTCTTTCTCAAAAAGATTTGCTGTGGGCAGATATGCTCCTGTATATGGAAAGAGATCATCTGGAAAGAATCAAAACTTTATATCCGAGCATAGAGCTACCCAAGACGGTTAATTTAGATATTCCCGATGAGTACCCATTTATGGATTCAGAGTTAATTGAGATTATTAAGGGGAAGATTGAGGGAATTTTGGCAACGGTTGGAAATTGAAACTATGACGCTAATAATAAAATACTCTTTACTTAAAGAGCTTAAGGAGGCAATCAATGTCCTATTGCACCTGGATGAATATAAATATCTCCGTTCCTTTATCATGCCGACACCCAGGTCGATCATCTCTTTTGCGA
>Ga0209211_10003670_pt1 | contig 24701 bp, 21 predicted proteins | sample RifGroA2_FD_183992 | JGI IMG/M metagenome (GOLD analysis project Ga0209211, IMG submission 183992) | Groundwater microbial communities from Rifle, Colorado, USA - Groundwater A2 (SPAdes) (version 2) | ecosystem: Environmental > Aquatic > Deep subsurface > Groundwater | place: Rifle, Colorado...
CGTTGCGATCCGAATGGTGGCGATCGCTTCGCGGCTCTGGGTGTAACGAACCTCTGGGTCGGCACCGAGGTTGCCGATGAGGGTGACTCTGTTGAGTGATGCCATGTTGCCTCCTGACGAAAAAAATTGGCAGGAAGGCCGTCATTTCCTGACGGGGTATCCCCGCCGGGGGTTAAGTAAATGCTGTTTGTTTCGGAAGGCCAGCTACCTTCACCGTGCCCACCATAAGGAGGACATGTGATGGGCGCATTCTGGTCGCCGCAGAGTGGTGCGGGCATTCGAAATGCGTACTTTGCGGTCACATTTCGGAACGCTGGCGGCAATTGCCTTGACTACCCTCCCTAAGCTCTATCCATCGGGAGACTTCACATGGCACAACGGCAATACAGCCCCTCGGCGCACATTCCCACCATCCGGCAAAGCAACAGTCGTCCGTTCATTACGCAGAAGGCATTGCTCAACTCGCTTCACGCCCAACAGATTTTCGAGCGCGGTTTCGATATGTGCGCGAATGCCCTGTTTTCTCTCACCGTCGTATTGCGGTTCATCGGAACGGAGGACCAGGCCCAAGGGGTGGAAGCCATGGTCGATAATCTCCTCGACAAGACACTGGATGAGATTCGCCAGGAGTCGATGCGGCTACAGGAACTCAGCGAGGCCAATGGATGTGAAACGACAATCGGCTATACCAACGCCAGGACCATCGAGATTCAGATCACGTCGCCTCGCTCGATCCGTTTCCTGGCGATCATCCGGGAGTTCGATTCGCTGATCGCGCGAATGGATGCCTTGTGGCTTGCCTGCGTGATCGACGACACCAACTATGCTCTTGGCGCCTATCAATGGAAGCGCAAGATTCTTCGATTGGCCGGCCAGATTCGCAACATCGCGACCCGCGCCGTCCTGGCTGCGCGCAAGAAGGAATCAACTGAGATCGCCACCGAGGCCAAGGAATCAGCGGTTGTCAATGAAATGGCAGCGCCGGTGACAGAGACCCCGGCCATTCCGATCTCCGTGGTGTAGGTGGAACTCAATCCTTACCAAGAACGCGCGGTCGTCGCCAATGGCCATTGCACGGTGCTTGCGTGCCCTGGCTCAGGCAAGACACGGGTTCTGGCCGCGCGTGCAGCGCATCTTCTTGGAACAAACGAACGGGGACGTCTTTGCGCTGTTACCTTCACGCGCGATGCGGCAGATGAACTGAAGTCGCGGATTCTGGCCGCTTGTGGCAAGACCAACGCGGTGCGATTGGCGGTCGGGACGTTTCATTCCATTGCGCTATCTCAAATGCGCCGCAACAAAAGTTCAGGACTGGGGCGTCTCATCTCCGATGGCGAGCGTCTCTCGCTGATTCGTCGCTGTTGGCAGCAGCATGCAAAACGACTGCCCTTGGAAAGCATCGTCCAGGCAATCGATGCGGCCAAGTCCAGACTCGAATGGAAACCGTCGGAATGCGCTGAAATCGAGGCCGCACTTCAGGGTTACGGTGAAGTTCTTCAGGCGGAGGGATCCGTCGATTTTGCCGACCTGATGCTACAGGCCGTTCGCGACATCCAGTCGAAAACGATGCCGCCACTTTCAGTTCGCTGGCTTCTTGTCGATGAAGCGCAGGACATGGACGCGGTGCAGATGGAGTGGGTCAAAACCCATGCCGATCACGGCATCGAGATCACGCTGGTCGGCGACGACGACCAGAGCCTGTACTCGTTTCGCCATGCGATGGGTTACGAGGGGCTACGGCACATCTCCGAATACCTATCGTCGGCTGTCATGTCCCTCCCGATCAACTACCGCTGCCCTGAAAACATTCTTCAGCATGCCAAGCGGCTGATTGCCCATAACGCGGATCGTGCGCCGAAGAACGTTGAGGCTTTCCGCAAGTCTCCTGGCGTCATTGACGTCATTCGGCTATCCGACCGATGGAGCGAGGCCGACTTGATCGCATCTCGCATCCAAGCCGAGTCGGAGAAAGAACAGTGGGCGATACTTGCCCGAACCAACAACATCATCGACAAAGTGGAAGTCGCATTTGCCGATAGGAACATCCCATGTCACCGCATGGGAGGGAAGAGCGTATGGAACAAAACCGTGGGCAGCACACTGCTCGGGCTCTTACGATCGGTAGGCGATGGAAGTTGGACTGGTGTTGCCAATGCACTGTACTTCACTGGAATGGCTCCCCGGCTCGTCAACGAACTCTCCCGGATTCAGGGCATCACCTGCCACGAACGTCTCGATCAAATCATTGCGGAATTCGATCATTCCATGAGTCCGAAAAGCGATGAAACGCTTCTGATAAGTCTCCACGACGGAATGCATGACTGGGTCGATCAAGACAATCGGGAACGCCAAGCATTGGTAATTCACGCCGTCACGGCCTGGCTGGCTGATCGAACCACAGAAGAAAATGGAACACTATTGCGTCGGCTAGAAGGAATTCTGTGCCGACTCAACGGCAGTTTGTCGGCGCGGCTGATGAAAGCGGCTAGTCGGTCGAAAGATGTCGGCAAAGGTGCCGCCATCATGACGTTGCACGCGGCGAAAGGTTTGGAGTTTTCGAATGTTTGGATTCTCGGCGCCGAAGAAGGCAACCTACCCCATTCGGACTCCACGCCGGAGGAAGAGCGACGGCTCTTTTACGTCGGAATGACCCGGTCGAAAAATCGGCTGATCGTCAGCAGTGCGGCGAAGGAAGGATCGGCATCCAGGTACATCACAGAGTCCGAACTCAAGCCCTGCCAAAACTAGACGGCCTAACTTACCAGAAAGTCCGGGGCTAGTTTTTCGAAAGGCGCTCGTTTTGGATCGATTTCGGAAATACGGCCACTTCGTCGCACGTTGTAATTGCCGATATCCTCGAAACATAGGGAACGACAATGAATGATCCAATCCTTACCAAACGATTCATTCGCCGCAATGAACTTCGCAAGCTCATTCCGGTGGCCGACACCACAATCTACGAACTGGAGAGGGCTGGCAATTTTCCCAAGCGCTTCAACCTGACTGCTCGATGTGTCGTTTGGGATCTGGAAGAGATCGAAGAATGGATCGCCGAGCGTAGAGCGGCGCTCACAAAGAAGGTCTCACCACCTGATGTCCGGCAGCGCAAGACCCGGCCGGTTCGGCGAGATACATGAATCTTTCGCAACCCGGTCGGTGCGCAAATCGATAGGCTCATGCAGCCTTGCTGAGTATCGGGGTCACTTTCATCCCTGAAATCCAGCCATCAACCATATTTGCCCATTGCTGAAGCATGTCCCTTCGCTGCTGTGCATATTCAGCCTTGTTGTACACCGCCCTTACCCCTCGTTGTTCGTGAGCTAGGCATTTCTCGATCCAATCAGAATTGAACCCAGCTTCATGGAGCAGCGTTGATCCGGTCCGGCGTAAGTCATGTACCGAAAACTCCTCCAACGGCAGCTCCTTTTTCTTCGCGCGTTCGACGGTCACATCGATGACGCGATTCAACGTCGCGTTGGACATGCCTTTGTCGCCTTCATATCGGGAAGGAAGCAGAAACTTTGACCCACCGGCACAAGTCTTGAGGGCAATCATGATGTCCAGCGCCTGCTGCGATAGATACACCACATGTGGCCTGCGAGCCTTCATACGCGCCGCTGGAATTGTCCAAGTGGCCTCCATGAAGGCCACCTCATCCCACGTCGCATTGAGCAGCTCCCCCTTGCGGACCAGCGTCAGCAGTATCAACCGCAACGCCAATTTGATGGTGGGCAGCGTCCCGACATGGTCGATCTCTTCGAAGAAAATCCGTATTTCGTCGGGGGATAGAGCGCGATCCTTGGCTTTGAAGGTCGCAATCGCAGACGCCTTTACATCATCGGCTGGATTGGGAACCTTGTGCCCACGTTCGATGGCAAACCGGAAAACCTGTCCAACAATCTCTCTGACATGCACCGCGGTAGCTGGCGCATTCCGAGCCTTGATCTTTTCACAAAGAGAACGAAGGTCATCGGAAGTTACCTCTCGCAGGAGCCGCTTACCAAATACGGGAGCCACGTCGCGATCGATGATGCTTTTCCTCATCGCCTTTGTGCTATCGGCCATTCGATTGTCGTTTAACCAAAGATCAGTAAATTCACCGAACGTCTTGGCCTCTTTCGTCTTTTGAAGGGCGCGTTGCTTTTCCTTCGCCGGAGACTTTCCTGCGGCAATCGCTTTCTTGGCCGTGATAAGCAGATCCCTCGCCGCGCCCAGGGTGATGCCGTCAGGACCGTACTGGCCCAAGACGACCGTTTCTCGGCGGCCATGTAACCGATAGTCGAGCCGGAAAGAGACAACCCCGGACGGGGTAACTGCGACGTACAGCCCATCGCGATCCACCATTTTGTAGAGCTTCTCGGTGGGCTTGAGGTTCTTGATCTGGGTATCAGTGAGCATTGGGATCCTTCCCGGGCTGCCCGATACCGTCAACGAAAATTTGTCTGTTTTCGCCTTGAAACCCTTATGAATACTAGGTTTCAATCCTTACGATACCGTCAACCCGCTGATTTCGTGGTGACGGTATCAATCATACGAGTGTGTCAGCAGAATGCCAATACCGTCACGGATACCGTCTCTGGAATCCGGCTACCCCCGATAGTCACCGATAGGAGATGAAAGACAACTAATTGTTAAATATAAATATTTAACCAGATTACTGATGGCTACCGATAGCCCCTGAAAGACGTCAAATCATTCCCACTCAATCGTCGCTGGCGGCTTGCCGGAGATGTCGTAGACCACGCGGTTGATGCCGCGTACCTCGTTGATGATGCGGTTGGAAACCTTACCCAGAAGTTCATGGGGGAGTTCCGCCCATGAAGCGGTCATGAAGTCCGAGGTTTGCACGGCGCGCAAGGCCACGACGTACTCGTAGGTGCGACCGTCGCCCATGACACCGACGCTCTTCACCGGCAGGAACACGGCGAACGCCTGGCTGGTCTTGTCGTACCAGTCCGCCGCCCGCAGTTCGTCGATGAATATGGCATCGGCGCGACGCAACAGGTCGGCAAACTCCTGCTTCACTTCGCCGAGAATGCGCACACCGAGACCGGGGCCGGGGAAGGGATGGCGATACACCATCTCGTGCGGCAGCCCCAGCGCCACGCCGAATTCGCGCACTTCGTCCTTGAACAGTTCGCGCAAGGGTTCCAGCAGTTTGAGGTTCAGGGTTTCGGGCAGGCCACCGACATTGTGATGACTCTTGATGGCGTGCGCCTTCTTGGTTTTCGCGCCGGCCGATTCGATCACATCGGGATAGATCGTGCCTTGCGCCAGCCACTTGGCGTTGGGCAGTTTTTGCGCCTCGACCTGAAACACTTCGACGAATTCGCGACCGATGATCTTGCGCTTCTGTTCCGGATCGGCCACGCCTTTCAAGTGCCCCATGAACTGGTTCGCGGCATCGACATGAATCACCTTGACGCCCAGGTTGCGGGCGAAGGTGTCCATCACCTGCACGCCCTCATTGAGCCGCAGCAAGCCGTTGTCGACGAAGACGCAGGTCAGTTGATCGCCGATGGCACGGTGCAGCAGCGCCGCCACCACGGAGGAATCGACGCCGCCGGAGAGGCCGAGAATCACCTCATCCTTGCCCACCTGGGCACGTACCTTGTCGATCGCTTCATTGACATAGTTGGGCATGTTCCAGTCGCGACCGCAGCCGCAGATGTCATGCACAAAGCGGGCGATGATTTCGCGCCCCTTGAGGGTGTGCGTGACCTCCGGATGAAATTGTACGGCATAGAAGCCGCGCGCCTCGTCGGCCATGGCGGCGATGGGCGTCGAGGCGTTGTCGCCGATGATGCTGAAGCCGGGCGGCAACTGCGTCACCTTGTCGCCGTGGCTCATCCAGACATCGAGCAGTCCGTGGCCTTCGGCATTAACGCGGTCCTCGATGCCGTCGAACAGCTTGGAGTGGCCGCGGGCGCGCATTTCGGCATAGCCGAATTCCCGCGTGCTGCTGCCTTCGACCTTGCCGCCGAGTTGCACGGCCATGGTCTGCATGCCGTAGCAGATGCCCAGCACCGGGACGCCGAGCTGGAAGACGATGTCCGGCGCCTTCCACTCTTCCGCCTCGTAGACCGAGTTGGGACCGCCGGAAAGAATGATGCCCTGCGGTTTGAAGTCGCGGATGAAATCTTCGGCAACATCGAAGGAATGCAGTTCGCAATACACCTGCTGCTCGCGCACGCGGCGGGCAATCAGTTGCGCAACTTGGGAACCGAAGTCGAGGATGAGGATTTTCTGGTGGGACATGATGTTCAGGGAGTCAGGTTGGGTGAATCGGGCTCGCGCCGCCGGTATTCGTCAAACCAGGCAGCGATGTTCTGTATCGGCATGGGGCGACCGTAATGGAAGCCTTGGGCGAATGTGCAGCCCATTTCGGCCAAGTGCAGCCCGGTGGCGCCATCTTCGATGCCCTCGGCGACGGTCTTGAGGCCGATGCCCTCGGCCAGTGACAGCGCGGCCTTGACGATTTCCATGCTGCGCACGGATGTATCCATGCCCTTCACGAAAGCCCGGTCGATCTTGATCGAACTGAACGGCAACGCACGCAGGTAGTCCAGCCCGGAATAGCCAGTGCCGAAGTCGTCCATGGCAATGGTTACGCCGAGATTCCGCAGGGCATGCAAAGCCTGCGACAATGCATCGATGTGATCGACCAGGACCGACTCGGTCAACTCGATGCGGAGTTCCTGGGGTGCAACGTCGGCGGCCTTGAGCATGACCTCGATCCTTCCCACGATGCCTTGCTCTACGCATTCTGGTGCGGAGAGATTCACACTGATGAACGGTTCCGCATCGGGAGTAGCCGCGCAGAATCCGCGAAGGTACTGCCAGTCTGCCAGGGCGCGCTCGACCACCCAATTGCCGATGCCATGTATCAAGCCGGTCCTCTCGGCGAGGCCGATGAATTCGAGCGGACTGACCAGGCCAAGTGTCGGATGTCGCCAACGCACCAGCGCTTCAAAACCGGCCAAGGCATTGTCATCCAGGCTGCAGATCGGCTGGTAATGGAGTTCCAGTTGTCCCGCAGCAACCCCATGAGCAAGATCCTCGGCCAAGGACAGCATGCGCAATGCGATCTCGTGGGCACTATCGGGCGGATATTCACTCGGTCGGTCGGCCTCGTCTCCAGCCAGGGAGTTCTCCGCGCCCCGCGCTTCGCGAAATCGGATGAGCACGATATGTAGCAGGTACTGCAGCACCGGATCGGATCGACGCAGTATTTCGGCGACGTGATCATGGGCGATCCGGATCAATGTCGTGGGCACCACGGCACGGGCGGTCGCGGTGCGGGGCAGGCAATCGAGCAAGGCAACCTCTCCGAACAGGGCTCCTTCCCCGAGCACTGCAATGCGCCTCTCCTTGCCATCAGACCTGGCGGAAATCTCGACGCAACCGCGTTCTATGACATAGGCTGAGTCGCCCGCGTCACCATCGGCAAAGATGACAGCCCCCGCGACAAAGTGCTCGCGTGGGAGGTTGGCAGCGACAGCAGACATCTTGTCCTGCCCGGTTCCGGCAGTGTCATTCATTCTTGCCCTCCCGAATCCAAACCAGTCCCGCCGGAATCAAGCCCCAAATATCGGTTGCAGGCGCGGCCCTCAATCGATATGGTAGTTCGGCGCTTCCTTGGTGATCTGCACATCATGCACATGCGATTCGCGGATGCCGGCCGAGGTGATTTCGACAAACTCGGCCTTGGCCCGCATGTCGTCGATCGTGGCGCAACCGACGTAGCCCATGGACGAACGCAAACCGCCCATCAACTGGTGGATCACGGCGGTGACCGGACCCTTGTAGGGGACGCGGCCTTCGATGCCTTCCGGCACCAGCTTTTCGACATTGGCGTCGGAATCCTGGAAGTAGCGATCCGCGGCGCCGTCCTTCATGGCGCCCAGGCTACCCATGCCGCGATAAGCCTTGTAGGAACGCCCCTGGTACAGCACGGTTTCACCCGGCGCTTCCTCGGTGCCGGCGAACAGCCCGCCCAGCATGACGGTATTGGCGCCGGCGGCAATGGCCTTGGAGATGTCGCCCGAAAAGCGAATGCCGCCGTCGGCGATCAGCGGTATGCCGTCGGCCGCCAGTGCATTGGCGACCATGTCCACCGCCGTGATCTGCGGTACGCCGACGCCGGCGACAATGCGCGTGGTGCAGATCGATCCAGGACCGATGCCAACCTTGACGCCGTCGGCGCCGTGATCGACCAGCGCTCTCGCCGCATTCGCCGTGGCAATGTTGCCGCCAATCACTTCCACTTGCGGAAAATTCTTCTTGACCCACTGCACGCGTTGCAGCACGCCCTCTGAATGACCGTGGGCGGTATCGACCACGATCACATCGACGCCGGCTTCGGCCAGCAATTCGGCGCGCTCTTCGGTGCCTTCACCAACACCGATGGCGGCACCGACGCGCAGATGTCCCTGCTCATCCTTGCAGGCCAATGGATGTTCGCTGGACTTGAGGATGTCCTTGACGGTCACCAGGCCGCGCAACTGGAAGTCGGCATTGACCACCAGCACCCGTTCCAGGCGATGCTTGTGCATCAGCGCCTTGGCTTCCTCGGCCGACGTTCCCTCGGTCACTGTGATCAGCCGCTCGCGCGGCGTCATGATGGCGCCGACCGCCTGATCGAGATTGGTCTCGAAACGCGTGTCGCGGTTGGTGACGATGCCGACCACGACGCCGTTATCCACCACCGGCAGGCCGGAAATCCGGTAGGCCCGCGTCAGCGCCAGCACTTCGCGCACGGTCATGGTCGGCGGCACGGTGATCGGGTCTTTCAATACGCCGGATTCGAAACGCTTGACCTTGGCCACTTCCGCCGCCTGCGCCTTCGGGTTCAGGTTCTTGTGCACAATGCCGATGCCGCCTTCCTGCGCCAGGACGATGGCCAGACGCGCTTCCGTCACCGTATCCATGGCGGCGGAGAGCAGCGGCAGATTCAACTGGATCTTGCGGGTAAGACGGGTGGCGAGGCTGACGTCGCGGGGGAGGATCGCCGAATGGGCGGGAACCAGGAGGACGTCGTCAAACGTCAGAGCCTTCCGGAGCAATCGCATAACAAATTCCTTGGTGCCAAAACAACATTATACGCGAGACCACAACCCTCTTCCTTCGCCGTTACCTGCCCGCGAAGCGGAATTGCCTGCCCCCGAAGGGGAATCCCAGGCATGCAAGGCCCAGGTACGCAGAGCGCGCCAGCGCCGAGTTTCAGCTCTCGCCAGCCTCGGCGACGCCCTTCTTCATCGCTTTTCCCTCTGCGGCGCGCTGTTTGCGCACCTCCTTGGGATCGGCGATCAGCGGACGGTAGATTTCCACCCGGTCGCGATCGCGCAATGCGGTGTCGAGCTTGGCCAGTTTGGCGTAGATGCCGACCTTGTTCTTCGTCAGATCGATTTCGGGATGCTTGACCAGCATGCCCGACGCGTCGATTGCCTGCCCCACCGTGCTGCCCGCCGGCACGCTGATACTGGCGACTTCCTGACGTTCCGTCCTGGCATAGACAACTTCGACGTGAATGATTTCAGCCATAAACTTCTTGCGCCCTTTTGACAAAGGATTCGACGAAGGTATCGGCGATGTGCTTGAACATCGGGCCGAGGACTTTTTCCAGCAGGTGACTGGAAAATTCATAGTGGAGACGAAATTCCACCTTGCAGGCCGTCTCGCCCAGCGGCGTGAAACGCCAGTGCCCGTCCATGCGCGCAAAGGGGCCGTCGGTCAGGCGAATTTCGATCAGGCGCGGCGCTTCCCTGGTGTTCTCGGTCGAGAACTGCGCCTTGATGCCGTGGTAGTTGATGTGCATCGTGGCCACGATGCGTGTCGCCGTGCGCTCGCGCACTTCGATGCCGCCGCACCACGGCAGGAATTGCGGATAGTCCTCAATGCGGTCGACCAGATCGAACATCTGCGTCGGCGTGCGTTCGATCAGTACAGATTTTTCGATCAGAGCCATGGGAAACGGGTGCAGTAGAATGCCGCATTTTATCGCGTCAGCCATGAGCATCGCCGACAACAAGAAGGCATTCCACGATTACTTCATCGAAGAGCGCTACGAGGCCGGTCTGGTGCTCGAAGGCTGGGAAGTGAAGGCGATCCGCGCCGGGCGCGCGCAGATCAAGGAAGCCTACGTGGTGCTGAAACGCGGCGAAGTTTTCCTCATCGGCGCCCACATCACGCCGCTGCTTGCGGCCTCGACCCACATTCACCCCGATCCGGTGCGTACCCGCAAGCTGCTGCTGAATGCGGCGGAAATCAGCAAGCTGATCGGCAAGGTGGAACGCGCCGGCTACACCCTGGTGCCGCTCGATCTGCATTACAGCAAGGGCCGCGTCAAACTGTCGGTCGGCCTCGCCAAGGGCAAGAAACAGCACGACAAGCGCGACGCCGAGAAGGATCGCGACTGGGTTCGTGAAAAGGCGCGCGTCATGCGCGACCGGCGCGGCTGACCGCATAAATCGCCGCATCGCCAGCGCCGACTTTCCGTCAGTATAGGAAGCGGTCTTTCAAATCGTCCAGATTCAGCTCGCGCAGTATCTGCTCCAGGCGCTCACGAGCGTTCCCCCGTGGCGTGCCGGCAAAGCGGGCGACGATCAGCTCGTTCTTCATCGAATGTTCCCAGCCCACCAGTTCCGTGACGGTGATCTGGTAGCCATGGGCTTCGAGCAGCAGGCAGCGCAGCACGTTGGTGATCTGGCTGCCGAATTCGCGGGTGTGAATCGGGTGGCGCCAGATTTCCGCCAGCGCCGTCTGCGCCAATGATTCGCTCTTGTGTCGACGCAGCGCCGCCGCCACTTCCGCCTGACAACAGGGCGCCAGGACGATGAATTGCGCCTGCCTGTCCAGCGCAAACTTGATGGCGTCGTCGGTGGCCGTGTCGCAGGCGTGCAGCGCCGTGACGATGTCGATGCGCTGCGGCAGTTGCGGCGACTGAATGGATTCCTCGACCGAAAGATTGAGAAAGGACATGCGTTCAAAGCCCAGCCGTTGCGCGAGTTCACTGGATTTCTCAACAAGCTCGGCGCGACTCTCGATGCCGTAGACATGGCCGCTGTCCCTGGCCTTGAGGAACAGGTCATAGAGGATGAAACCGAGATAGGATTTCCCGGCGCCGTGGTCGACCAGCGCCAGATCGCCGCGCTCGGCCATAACCTCACCCAGCAACGGCTCGATGAACTGGTAGAGGTGATAGACCTGCTTGAGCTTGCGCCGGCTGTCCTGATTGAGCTTGCCGTCGCGGGTCAGGATGTGCAGTTCCTTGAGCAGTTCGACGGACTGCTCCGGTCGGATTTCGGGGATGCCGCTCACCGGCTCAATCGTCTGCGGGCAAACGAATGATGTGCTGACCGGACTTCTCATCGCGCTCGAGGATCAGCAACTTGCGCTTCTTCGCATCTTCCAGCAGTTCGCCGAAGGAGTGGTAGCCATAGTAGGACTCGCTGAAACCGGGCTTGCGCCGTTTCAGCGTCTGCTTGACCATGGAACCCCATATCTTCTCGTCTTCACCGCGCTCGGTGACCAAAGCCTCGACGGTTTCCACGACGAGATCGATTGCCTCCTGCCGCTTCGGATCGTCGCCCTTCTCCCCGCTCTTCGGTTTTGCAGCCGAGCTGGTTGCGGGTTTGGCTGCGGCTTTCCTTTCGTTGCGCTGCTTCTTGGCCGGGAGTTCGCGCACCAGATCGTCGTAGAAAATGAATTCGTCGCAGTTGGCGGCCAGCAGGTCGGAGGTCGCCGCCTTGACGCCGACGCCGATCACGCGTTTGTTGTTCTCGCGCAGCTTGGACACCAGCGGCGAGAAATCCGAGTCGCCGCTGATGATGACAAAGGTATCGACATGCGATTTGGTGTAGCACAGGTCGAGGGCGTCCACCACCATGCGGATGTCGGCGGAGTTTTTGCCCGACTGGCGCACGTGCGGAATTTCGATCAGTTCGAACGCCGCTTCATGCATCGGCGCCTTGAACTCTTTGTAGCGCGCCCAGTCGCAGTAAGCCTTCTTGACCACGATGCTGCCTTTCAGCAGCAGGCGTTCGAGCACCTTGCCGATGTCGAACTGGGCGTACTTGGCATCGCGCACGCCGAGCGCGACATTCTCGAAGTCGCAGAACAGCGCCATGCTGGTGATTTCAGGATTGCCGGCCATGTGAGTTCCAGTGCAGGAATGTCAAGAAACGCAAGTGTCTCATAAGGAGAGGAAATCCAAGGGGCCTTAGAAATCCCAAGAAGCGTAATTGATTGCGGTGGAGGTTTCGCCAGTCTGATCGCCGTGCCGCCAGCGCCGACTTTTAGCCGCTCGATTGAAACAGCGCCAAGCTTCTCGACTATTGACTTCGGTAGCGGCGTGCGCTATAAAGAAACCGCTGTATGGAAGGTTGTTAGAAGCACGAAGTACGCAAACCCGGCGAAAGCCGGTGACGCAAAGCTACAGGGGCTAAAGTACCGCAAGGTTCTATGCTCGCCAGCTGCCGTGTCCGCCCTGGCGGATTCGTCAACGTCACCAGCATGGCCGGCACCCAATGTTTTTTAAGGAGTGTCGTCATGAAATCAATATCACTGCATCAAAAGACCAGGCTGTTCTTAGCCGCTGCGTTGGGTATTTCAACCCTTTTGTCACCGATCGTCGCACAAGCGTCCGAAGAACGTGCGCCCGGTACGGGACAGCACGAGAAACTCGCGTTGGTGAATACGCAGGATTATTCTGCAATTGCGGGCGAGCGCCCTGCGAATCTCTACGCCTCGGCAATGGAAGCCCGCTGGCAAAAACTTCAGCAGACCATTCGACCGGACATACTGGTCAAGCTGAGCGAGGAGTTCGAGAAGGATTTCCCAGGCAGCCAGTACAGCCAGGCTGACAAGGACATTCAGGCCGGTGCCCGGAAGGCGTTTCGGGCCCTGCGGGACGCGCGGCTTTCTTCGGGTGCGATCGAAGAACCGTCCGGCGATGTCGCCTATCGTAATGAGCTTACCCAGGCATTGCGCGGCGACAAGGAATCCGCGCATCGCGTCGCCATGATGTACATGGAAGGCACCCATGGTCTGCGTAGCAGCGAGCGCCGCGCAGCACAGTGGCTGCATATCGCCGCCGAACTCGGCAGTGCCGACGCCAGTTGGAAAGTGGCCCAAATCTACAACATCGACGGCCGGATGGGGGAGGCCGCAAGATTTGAAGCCAAGGCTGTCGAAGCCGGATACCGTGTCCCGGCGAGGCTGCCGAACCGGGGCTATTGATCGACGGGAAGCCTCTCAACTCCCGTTTCACTCATACGGCTCAGGTGTCCGGCAGCGGAGACTTGGGCCGTATCAATAGGCGGCGTCGATAGCGCTGGGTAGTGGGCGCGGCGCAGCTTGAAATCCGCAAAAGAGATACCTATGAGCATTGGTTCCGCAAGCTGAAAGATCGGCAAGCCCAAGCCCGCATCAATGGATGCCGACATCAAGGCGGCGATCAAGATTGCGAAGGAATGTTGCATGCGGCGCTGGCGACACGGCGGACGGGAAAGGAAATAGCCCCGCCAGCCATTTGAGCGGCAACGTGCGGCGCACTGCCTGCCCCGCCTCTTACCCTGCATAATGCCGCCTCTCCCGTTATTGGCCGCCCCGTCCTCATGTCCGCACCTCTCGACACCCTGCGCCGCGTCTTCGGCTATCCCTCGTTTCGCGGGCCGCAGGAGGAGATCATCGAACACATGATCAGCGGCGGCGACGCGCTGGTGCTGATGCCCACCGGCGGCGGCAAGTCGCTGTGCTACCAGATTCCGGCCATGCTCAGGGAAGGCGTCGGCGTGGTGGTCTCGCCGCTGATCGCGCTGATGCAGGATCAGGTCGATGCCCTGTTGCAGGCCGGCGTGCGCGCGGCCTTCCTCAATTCGTCGCAGGATTACGCGACCGCGTCCGAGACCGAGCGCCGCCTGCGCATGGACGAGCTTGACCTGATCTACGTGGCGCCGGAACGCTTGCTGACGGAGCGCTTTCTCGGTGTCATGGATTATCTTGTCGACAAGAATCGCCTCGCCCTGTTCGCCATCGACGAAGCGCACTGCGTCTCGCAATGGGGTCACGATTTCCGTCCGGAATACATCCAGCTCTCCGCCTTGCACCAGCGCTACCCGACGGTGCCGCGCATTGCCCTGACCGCCACCGCCGACCAACTGACGCAGCGGGAAATCATCACCCGCCTGGGACTGGATGCGGCGCGCGTGTTCATTTCCAGCTTCGACCGTCCCAATATCCGCTACACGGTCGTCGAACGCGACAATCCGCGCCGGCAACTACTCGACTTCCTCGCCGGGCGACGCGAAGAAGCGGGCATCGTCTATTGCCTGTCGCGCAAGAAGGTGGACGAGACTGCGGCCTGGCTCAATGAACAGGGCATCAGCGCCCTGCCCTACCACGCCGGACTGGACGCCGCCACTCGCCTGCGCCATCAGCAGCGCTTCCTCCGCGAGGATGGCATCGTCATGGTGGCGACCATCGCCTTCGGCATGGGCATCGACAAGCCGGACGTGCGCTTCGTCGCCCATCTCGATCTGCCCAAGAGCCTCGAAGCCTACTATCAGGAAACCGGGCGTGCCGGGCGCGACGGCGAACCCGCCGAAGCGTGGATGACTTACGGCCTCAACGACGTGGTGATCCATCGCATGCGCATCGACGAATCGGCGGCGGGCGACGAGCAAAAGCGCGTCGAGCGCAGCAAGCTCGATGCGCTGCTGGCCTGGTGCGAAACCGCCACCTGCCGGCGCGCGCTGTTGCTCAAGTATTTCAGCGAAGAAGCGAGAGCCTGCGGCAACTGCGATACCTGCCTCGATCCACCTCAACTCTGGGACGGCACGGTGGCCGCGCAAAAGGCCATGTCGGCGGCCCTGCGCACCGGCCAGCGGTTCGGCGCCGGCCATTTGATCGACATACTGCGTGGCAAGGCCACTGAAAAAGTGCAGCAGTTCGCCCACGCCAATCTGCCGACTTTCGGCATTGGCGCCGATCTTGATGATGCCGGCTGGCGCTCGGTGTTCCGCCAACTACTCGCCGCCGGTCTGCTGCATGCCGATGCACAGTCCTTCGGCGCGCTGCGCCTGACCGACGCGGCGCGACCGGTGCTGAAAGGCGAAACCACGCTGTCGCTGCGCAAGCAGGTCAAGCGCGTCCGCGACAAGAAGTCGGCGCTGGCGACACGGCGATCCGGCGCCGCGACTCCCATGGCGACCGCCAATGCACCGCTGTTCGATGCCCTGCGCGCCTGGCGCGCCGATCTGGCGCGCGAACAAGGCGTGCCCGCCTTCGTCATCCTGCACGACAAGACCCTGCGCGAACTCGCCGCGCGCCGTCCGGCAAGCCTGCCCGACTTGCTCGACGTACCCGGCATCGGCCAGGCCAAGGCCGAACGTTACGGAGAGTCCCTGCTGCTGCTGTTGGCTTGAGTTGCAAAGAATTTTCCATTGAAACAGTAGCGGAACCACCTGCCGACAGGCGATAATGTTGGGCTACGCAAAAATGGAAAAGCTGGCAATGAAGCGCGTCGATGATTTTCGCCTGCGGCTGGGCAAGCAGGAACTTGTGCCGATCATGGTCGGCGGCATGGGCGTCGACATTTCGACCGCCGAACTCGCCCTGGAAGCGGCGCGGCTGGGGGGTGTCGGTCACATTTCAGACGCCATGGTGCCCACGGTTTCCGACCGGCGCTTCGATACCAAGTACGTCAGGAACAAACTCAAGCAATACAAGTTCAACGTCGCCAATTCCGACAAGGCGGTGGTCAAATTCGATCTCGGTCTGCTCGCCGAAGCGACCGCGCTGCATGTCGGTCGCACCATGGAGGCCAAGCGCGGCGAGGGCCTGATCCTGATCAACTGCATGGAAAAGCTGACCATGAACGCACCCAGGGAAACCCTGCGCGTTCGTCTTCAGGCAGCGCTGGACGCCGGCATCGACGGCATCACCCTGGCGGCGGGGCTGCATCTGGGATCATTCGGGCTGATCGAGGATCATCCGCGTTTCCGCGATGCCAAGTTGGGCATCATCGTTTCGTCATTGCGCGCGCTGCAACTCTTCCTGAAAAAGAGCGCGCGCACCAATCGCCTGCCCGACTATGTCGTCATCGAAGGGCCGCTGGCCGGCGGACATCTGGGTTTCGGCATGGATTGGGCCGCCTACGATCTAGCCAAGATCATGGTCGAAATTCGCGAATGGATGAAGGCCGAGCACCTCGACATTCCGCTGATTCCCGCCGGAGGCATTTTCACCGGTTCGGATGCCGTCGGCTTCATGGAAATGGGCGCCGCCGCAGTGCAGGTCGCCACCCGCTTCACCGTGGCTCAGGAATGCGGCCTGCCGGAAAAAGTGCAGCAGGAATACTTCAAGGCCAGCGAAACCGACATCGAGGTGAACACCATTTCACCCACCGGCTACCCGATGCGCATGCTGAAGAACAGCCCCGGAATCGGCGACGGCATCCGCCCGAATTGCGAGGCTTTTGGCTACCTGCTGGATTCTTCCGGCAACTGCCAGTACATCGACGCCTACAACCGTGAAGTGGCGGCCCATCCCGATGCGAAAAAGCTCAAGGTGATGGACAAGACCTGCCTGTGCACCCATATGCGCAACTTCGAAATCTGGACCTGCGGTCACTACACCTACCGGCTGAAGGACACCACGCGCCGCAACGAAGATGGCAGCTATCGGCTGCTATCGGCGGAACACATCTTCCGCGACTACCAGTTCAGCACCGACAACAAAATCGCCTTGCCGGACTGAGCGGCGGAAAATGACGTTCGTCTAGGCGCGGCAACGCTCGACGATGGCAGGCTTGTCGCGGGCAAGTTCGTCCAGCCAAGTCCCCATCTCATCCGCCAGGGTCTGCACTGCATCGCGCGTCGCGGCCACGCCGCCGCGCGCGACCGGCTCCGGCGCCGGCTTGTGGATCAGGAAGGCCCGCCGAGACAGAATCTCCGCACCCCGCGCCGGAGTCAACAACGCACGCACTTCGAGCACCACCTGGCTCTTTTGCGGATCATCGAAGCGCTGCTCCAGTTCGTCCACAACCAGTTGCAGACGGCAACCGGCGCCGCTGAAATCGGGCTGCCCGAAAACAATGCGGCGTTTCAGGAAGCGTTCCAGCAACTCGGCGGGCGGCGCTGCCCAGCGACTTTCCGCGTAACTCTGGCGTCGCAGTGGTTCGGCATAGGCCAGGCGAAAATGCATGCCCGGCCCCGAGAGCCACGACGCTGCCTGCACATCGACCGCCGCAATCTGAACGCGCGACCCCGACCCCTTGCCGGCCAGATGTCCCAGGTCGTACTGGACCATTTCCGTAGTCCGCACATTGCCGCCGCATGCCGCCAGCAGCAAGACCGCGAGAACCGAGACAAGCCCCTTGTTCATCGCTCTCCTCCCTGTTTGATCGGCGCAGAAAACCCCGCCTCACCAGGACCTGGCGCAGCCGCGCCACGACCGAAAAGCAGCATCTGCGGGTTGTGTTCAAGTCCGTCCAGAACGCGCGAAAGCTGACGCGAATTGGTCGCCAGCTCGCGCATCAAACCGTTGGCGCGCGGCAGCGTGGCCGTCGTCAGTTCATCGCCGGCGTTGCCCGCAAGCTGGTCGAAGCGGCGCGACAAGGCGCTCATCGACTTCACCAATTCCCGCATTTCGACCGTCAGCGGCGCACTCTCCCCCGCCGTCTTTTCGACATGCACCAGTATCTGCCGCAAGTTGCGCATGTTGTTCGCGGACAGCGCGTCGCGCAGCGAGGCCAATATGGCCGGCATCTCGCGCAGGCCATCGGACGCCGTGGCAAGGTTCTCCAGCGTGCGCGAGAGATTCTGCGCGTTTCTCTCATCCAGCACCTTGCCCAGCCGCAAGGACGCCGCGCTGATCTGGTTCACGATATCGCCCGCCTTCTCGCCCAGCGTATCGAACACGGTGGGCCGCATCGCAATGCGAGGCGTCTTGCCATCTTTTCCCGTCAACGGCTCACTTGAAGATCCATCATCTTCGATCTGCACATAGGCCAGGCCGGTAACGCCCTGATAGCCGAGCTGGGCAGTGCTTCCCCTGGTCAGCTTGAAGCGGTTTTCGAGGCTGACGCGCACCAGGATCACGCGCGGATCGGCTTCATCCGGCTCGATGGCTTCCACCTTGCCGGCACGAATGCCACGATAGCGCACCTGCGCCTGGACGTTGAGTCCGGTCACGTTGCGGCGCGTCTCCAGAATGTAGGTCGTCGTCGAATCGCGGCTCTGCCCCAGCCACCAGAGGGCAACGGCGGCGGCAAAGCCGAGCAGGATCGTAAAAATGCCGGCGGCCAACGCGTGAGATCGGTTTTCCATGGTTCGGCGCTTTCAATTTGGCACGGCAGCGGGCCCGGAATTCTGCAAGGCCCGCACACTGCGCTCGGAAAGAAAAAAGTTGCGAATGAAGGGATGATCGATGTGAATGATTTCGTCCGTCGTGCCATAGGCCAGGATGCGATGTTCGGCCAGCACCGCAACACGCGTGGAGACTGCCGCCAGCGTATCGAGGTCATGCGTGACCAGCAATACCGTGAGGCCAAGCTCCTCACCCAGCATGCGGATCAGGCGCACAAAACTGTCGGAACGATCCGGATCAAGCCCGGCGGTCGGCTCGTCAAGCAGCAGCAGTTCCGGCTCGAGCGCCAGCGCGCGCGCCAGCGCGACACGCTTGACCATGCCGCCCGACAGCTCGGCGGGCATCAGCTTGCCATGACGCGGCAGCAGTTCGACCATGGATAGCTTGAGCATCACCAGATCGCGAATCGCGCCCTCGTCATAGCGCTTCAGTTCGCGCAAGGGAAAAGCGATGTTGTCGAACACGCTGAATGCGGAAAACAGCGCGCCATGCTGGAACAGCACACCGAAGCGTTGCCGCAACGCGCGTTCGCGCGCCACCCCGCCACCGAACAAGGGCTCGCCGAAAACCTCGATACTGCCGCTGTCGGGCAGGAGCAAGCCGACCACCATGCGCAGCAGCGTGGTCTTTCCGCTACCGGAACCGCCCACCAGCGAAACCAGTTCGCCGCGCTGAATGTCGAGGCTGAGCCCCTTGTGTATCCACACATCGCCGAAACGAGTGGAGAGATCGCGGATGCGGATAACCGAGGTCGTCATGGCTATGCGTTCAGAGCGGCAAGCCAATGCCGCGCGTGGCGATGGCAAACAAGGCATCGATGACAATGACCACAGTGATTGCAGAGACCACCGAGGCCGTCGTATTGCTCGACAGGCTCTCGGTGTTGGGTCGTACTCTGAGGCCGAAGTGGCAAGCCACCAGGGCAATGAACATGCCGAATACCGCACCCTTGGCCAGTCCAATCCACAAATTGGCCATCGGTACGACACGCGGCAAGGTCTGGAAGAAAAATCCATAGGAGATATCGAGCTGCAGCGCGGCCGAGACCATGCCGCCGATCAGCGCTATCGCGGTGCTCCACAGGACGAGCAGGGGCAGGGTGATGGTCAGGGCCACCACCTTGGGAAACACCAGCCGCAGCCCGCGCGGAACACCCATCGTCGCCAACGCATCGATTTCCTCGGTCACACGCATCACGCCCAGTTGCGCCGTCATCGCGGAACCCGAACGTCCGGCCACCAGGATCGCCACCAGAACCGGCCCGAGTTCGCGCACCAGACCGAGACCGATGATATTCACGATGAAAATGTCCGCCCCGAACTGTTTGAGCTGCAAGGCCGACAGGTAGGAAAGCACGACGCCAATGAGGAAACCCACCAGCGCGGTAACCGGCATCGCGCGCACTCCGCTCTTGTACAGATTTGCAGAAATTTCTCGGCGCGGCAAGTCGGCTGGATAGCGCAGGACATGCCCCAGATTCAAGCCGAACTGACCGACTAGAGCAACGAAATCCGTGAGATGGCGACCAATGCCGATCACCGCCGAACCGATCATCATCGCGCCATGCAAGGGCGAAACCGGCACAACCGCCGCACGGGGCTCGCGATCGGCGGCATCGATGCGTTCAAATACCAGCCAGTGTTCCGGTTTGATCGATAACTGCGCTGGCATGGCCCGACCCCACGCGCGCCAAAGCAATATGGCGCCGGCACTGTCAATTGCCTCCAGGTCGAGGCAGTCCCAACTGCTGGCCGGATCGGCAACGCGGCGCAATTCATCCGCCAACTCGACGGCGCGCCGCGAGGTGGTCGCCAGCGTCCAGCGTCCGGAAAGCCTTACATGGCGTCCGTCTTCGCGAACGACTATTTCAATGCGCGCGACTGACATCAAGCGGGTACTGGTGGCGGCAGTATGACGGAGCCTTGATTATAGCCACGCCACATCCCAGGAACTACCGGGTCTCGCGACGAATTCGGAGTTCGCCGCCCATGCCATCCCACTGTCGCGCCTCATCCTCCAGCGCCGCCGCCGTGAGCGGCAGAGCGTCCAACCCGCAAACGCCAAGTTTCAACTGAAAACCGTTGCGCGTGAGTTCCACCGTCAACGGCGGCAAAGACTGGTCATCGCGTGATCGATGCAGCAGGACAGCGACTCTCAGGCAGAAAATCAGCGTCCATTCCGGGGTTTCTCCGCGCACGGGCCGGGCACGCTCCAGCTTGCCGCGATGCGCCAGCACCAGTCGCGACAGGCGCGCCTGATCCCGCCGGGAAAACCCAGGCATGTCGGCGTTGGCGATGATGTAGGCGCTGTGCTTGTGATAACTCGAGTGCGCCACGGAAATCCCGACCTCATGCAGGCGGGCAGCCCAGACCAGGAATTGCGCATCCGCGTGCCCCTCCTCCCGGCTCGCCGGAACCATCTGATTGAGCAGTCCGAGCGCCGTATGAGCGACGCGCGCCGCCTGCCGCCGGTCGACTTCATAGCGTTGCATGAAGCGATTTACCGTCGCTTCGCGCAGATCATCGTGACAATAACGGCCAAGCTGGTCGTACAGCACGCCGAGCCGCAGGGCGCCTTCCGAGAACGCCATGCGCTCCAGGCCGAACTCCTTGAATACCGCAGACATGATCGCCAGGCCGCCGGGCAGCACCGGAATCCGGTCGGCGCGCAAGCCCTGCAAGCGCATGCGCGAAGCCTCGCCGGCATGCAGAAGTTCATCGCACAGCTTCTCCAGTCCCTCGCGAGTAAGACCGTGAGCGGAAAAACCGTTCAGCTCCAGCAGATCGACAATGGCCCTGGCCGTGCCGGACGAACCGATGGCCTCGTCCCAGCCTGTCTCGCGATAAGCATGGGCGATGGCCTGCAACTCGCGCCGCGCCGCCAGTTCCGCTTCCCTGAACGAATGCTTGTCGACGCGCCCGTCAGGAAAGAAATGCAGGCTGTAGCTGACACAGCCCATGTAGAGCGATTCCAGTTGAATCGGATCGATGTTCTGGCCGATGATGAATTCGGTGGAGCCGCCGCCGATATCGATGACCAATTGGCGTGTTTGTGGATTGGCCAGGGTGTGAGCAACGCCGAGGTAGATCAGGCGCGCTTCTTCACGTCCGGCAATCACTTCAATCGGAAAACCCAGCGCGGCTTCAGCTTTCTCCAGGAACTGTCCGGCATTCTTCGCCACACGCAGGGTGTTGGTGGCCACTGCACGCACGGCGCCCTGATCGAAATCACGCAGGCGCTGACCAAAACGCCCCAGAGCCTCCACGCCCCGTTGCTGGGCCGCCGCGTCAAGGTTTTTGTCGGGAGTCAAACCGGCGGCCAGCCGCACCGACTCCTTGAGTCCGTCCAGGGGGTAAATCTGGTTGGCCACGATTCGCCCCACTTGCAGGCGAAAACTGTTGGAGCCGAGATCGACGGCGGCGATCAGTTCATAAGCCATTTTTTGATTCTACCTCCTGCTCCAAGTTTGATTCGCGTCATGTTTCGGCAATAAAAATGACACATAATCATCCAGTGCGAATTATCTGAGAGCCTTCATGCCGTCCTTGCGCCAATTTCCACACGAGCACTTCCTCAACCGCGAACTATCCCTGCTCGCCTTCAACCGACGCGTTCTCGCCCAGGCCGCCGACGTCCGCGTGCCCTTGCTGGAACGGCTGCGCTTTCTGTGCATCGTCTCCTCCAATCTCGACGAGTTCTTTGAAATCCGGGTCGCCGGCCTCAAGGAACAGATCAAGCTCGGCAGTCATGCCGCCGGCGCCGACGGCATGCCGCCGCAGGAAGTCTTGCGCCGCGTTACGGAGCAGACACATCAGTTGATCGCCGAACAATATGCGCTGCTGAATGACGCGATACTCCCGGCGCTGGAGGAGCAAGGCATCGCTTTTTTCCGTCGCAGCCTGTGGAGCGACGAGCAACGCGCCTGGATACGCGAGTTCTTTCTCAACGAAGTAATGCCGATGCTGACCCCGATCGGACTCGACCCCTCGCATCCCTTCCCGCGCGTGCTGAACAAGAGTCTCAACTTTGCCATTGAACTTGAGGGAACAGACGCCTTCGGTCGCAGTTCGGGCGCCGCCATCGTTCAGGCGCCGCGCGCCCTGCCGCGCGTGATCCAGTTGCCCAAGAAACTGTGCGGCGTCGACTATGGTTTCGTCTTTCTGTCATCGGTGGTCCACGAATCCGTCGGCGAGCTGTTCGCCGGCATGAATGTCGTCGGCTGCCACCAGTTCCGCGTAACACGCAATTCCGATCTGTTCGTTGATGACGAAGAAGTGAAGAACCTGCGCATTGCGCTGCAGGGCGAACTGCCGCAGCGTCATTTCGGCGACGCCGTGCGCCTTGAGGTGGCCGACAACTGCACGGAGATCATGACCAACTTCCTGCTGCAACAGTTCGGTCTGGAACGCAACGATCTCTATCGGCTGCCGGGCATCGTCAATCTGGTGCGCCTGATGTCCGTTCCGGATCAGGTGGATCGTCCCGATCTCATGTATGCGCCGTTCCAGCCAGGAATGCCCAAGGTGCTGACCAAGCGTTATGACATCTTCGCCAGCATCCGCAAGCAGGATATCCTGATGCATCACCCGTTTCAGTCATTCACGCCGGTAATCCAGTTGTTGCAGCAGGCAGCGGACGATCCTCGGGTGGTGGCGATCAAGATGACCGTGTATCGCACTGGCACCGACTCGGTACTGATGGAACATCTGCTGCGCGCCGCGGAAAAGGGCAAGGAAGTCACGGTCGTGGTGGAACTGATGGCGCGCTTCGAGGAGGAAGCCAACCTGTCCATCGCGGCGCGACTGGAAGAAGTCGGCGCACATGTGGTCTACGGCGTGGTCGGCTACAAGACCCACGCAAAGATGCTGATGGTATTGCGGCGCGAGGATAACGGCTATCGCCGCTACATCCATCTCGGCACCGGCAACTACCATCAGCGCACCACGCGTTTGTACACGGACTTCGGCCTGCTGACGTCCAATCCGGAGATCGGCGCCGACGTCAACGAGGTATTCAAGCAGCTTACCGGGCTGGGCAAGGCCAGCGCGCTGAAGCACCTGTGGCAGGCTCCCTTCTCGCTCCACTCGAAGATGCTGGCCGCGATTCGCGCCGAGACCGATGCGGCGCTGGCGGGCAAGCCGGCGCGCATCATCGCCAAAATGAATTCGCTGCTTGAGCAGGAAGTCATCACGGCCCTGTATGAGGCCAGCGCGGCCGGCGTCTCCATCGACCTGATCGTTCGCGGCGTCTGCTCGCTGCGCCCTGGAGTGAAAGGCCTCTCGGAAAACATCCGGGTACGCTCGGTGATCGGACGTTTCCTCGAACATCACCGCATTTTCTATTTTCATGCCAACGGCAAGCAAAATATCTACCTATCCAGTGCCGACTGGATGGAGCGCAATTTCTTCCGTCGCATTGAAATCAGTTTCCCGGTGCTGGAACCCAAGCTCAAACGACGGGTACTCAAGGAAGGACTCAAGCCCTACCTGGCCGACAACAGCCAGGCTTGGGAAATGACTGGTGCTGGCGAATACCGCGTCAAGCCGACGCGACGCGCCCGCATCTGCGCTCAGGAACTCCTGATGGCCGATATGGGCGTGGGCGCCATCAGCGTAGCGTAACGCGCGTCAACACGTTTGCCATCCCCTCGGCCATGTCGGCGCCGAACTGCTTGGCAAACTTCTCGGCAAAGTTCTGCCTGACGCTGAAATCGCGCACGTCGCTGGCCTTGAAGACATCCCGTGCAACACTATCCACCGTGCCGTAGCCGTCGGCCAAGCCCAGGTCGATGCTCTTGGCGCCGCTCCACATCAGGCCGGAAAACATCTCGGGCGTTTCCTTGAGCCGCTTGCCTCGGCCTTTTCTCACCACGTCAATGAACTGCTGGTGAATTTCGCCAAGCATTTGCTTTGCGTGATCCTTGTGGCTTTCGTTTTGCGGCGAAAAAGGATCGAGAAAGCCTTTGCTTTCACCGGCCGTTAACAACCGACGCTCGACGCCAAGTTTCTCCATGGTGCCGGTAAAGCCGAAGCCATCCATCAGCACACCGATCGAACCGACAATGCTGGCCTTGTCCACAAAGATCTTGTCCGCTGCCGCCGCAACATAGTAACCGCCGGAAGCGCAGACATCTTCCACCACCACGTGCAGCGGAATGGCCGGATGCGCGGCGCGCAGGCGTCGTATTTCATCGTTGATGATCCCGGACTGGACCGGACTGCCGCCAGGACTGTTGATGCGCAGGATGACGCCCGCCGTATGCTTGTCCTCAAACGCTGCCTGCAAGCCGCTGATGACATGCTCGGCATTGGCATCTCCCTTGGCCTTAGATC
>Ga0209211_10003672_pt1 | contig 24688 bp, 30 predicted proteins | sample RifGroA2_FD_183992 | JGI IMG/M metagenome (GOLD analysis project Ga0209211, IMG submission 183992) | Groundwater microbial communities from Rifle, Colorado, USA - Groundwater A2 (SPAdes) (version 2) | ecosystem: Environmental > Aquatic > Deep subsurface > Groundwater | place: Rifle, Colorado...
TTTTAGATATTCAGGCAAATATCTGCGAAAAACCTCTAAAATTGTTGCCATAGTCATAGAAGACTACGGTAACCTATTTATTATCTATTCGGTAGGTCTTCGGTAACATTATTTATTATCTATATCGACTATTTGATATTTCCCGAATTGTAGAGTATTATAAAAAGTGTTCGGACGGATTTTAGGCCGCCAGCGGGCGGCCATACTGCCCCCCACTTTTACGGAAACGGTATCGCGGTCTTTCAAAACTGCCAAAGAGCCCGTTAAAAATATTGGCTCGCACCACCTTTTGGGAAAAGAAAATTTTTAGACATATTGGGACAGAGATTTAACTATTTCTGTCTTTTTATTATACTTGAATTAGTGTATTTGGCTTAATTTAGCGAAAATTGTAGCCATACTATTGACAAAACCCTGTTTTTTTGATATACTCTATTGTTAAGAAAATTGAATTAAAGAGCTAGAAAAAAATGTGTAATAACGTGTTTTTCTCTGGCTCTTTACAACCCACAAGCCTAGCTAAAAAAAGCTAGTGGTTATATTTTGCTCTGTCCCTCTTGTTCGGAGGCACGGGGTGCCTTTGGACTAACCCTTTGCGGGAGGCCTACGATGACGCGCTTCAGCCTGTTCGCGACGGTGCTGGCTCTGGTGCTGACGGTGTCGTGCAGTGTGCAAGATGAAGGAACCGAGACCGATGTGATCGGGAAGAACGACACGACGTCAGCCGAGGTGACCAACGAATTCGCGGAGAACGACACCACCGAGACGACCTGCGAGTTCAAGGACTGCAACGGCGACTGCGCCAACGAAGAGGCCTTGGGGAATGGCTTCTGCAGCGAGAAGTTCCGTTGCGCAGCGCTCAACTGGGACGAAGGCGACTGTTGTCCCGACGGTTTCGTGAGAGACTGCAGGGGCGACTGCGCCAACGAGAGGCTTCTCGGAGATGGCGACTGCGACTGGGACGAGTTCGACGAGTTTCCGAGCATGGCCCATTTCGCTTGCGAAGAGTACAACTGGGACAACGGCGACTGTTGTCCCCCGAACGAAACGAAGGACTGTAACAACCAGTGCTGGCCGTACGAATGGAGCGTGGATGACATCTGCGACGATGGTAGTCATCTGCACATGCCCAACTGGAATTGCGAAAAGTTCAGATGGGATAGTGGGGCATGCATCTTTTGCGGCGATGGTGTCTGTGCTGACGATAACTTCACGCACGGAGAGAGCGAGCTCACTTGCCCCCAGGATTGCCCGTCAAAGTGCGGGGACCACTTCTGCAACTGGATAGAAAGCCTCAACTGGGTGGGCGAAGAAGACGGTCATCACTGCGCAGACGATTGCGAATTGTTCGAACCTTCAGATCAGGAGTGCCCTGAAGGTAAAGTCGTCGACTGCAACGGAACCTGCCAACCATCATCGCGGCTCGGAGATGACGCCTGCGATCATGGATACTACGCGGTATCTCCTGATTTCCAATGCTGGAGGCTAAACTGGGACAACGGCGACTGCGATCGCTGCGGGGACAACGTGTGCTACTACTTCGATGAGGACCACGAGTCCTGCCCCGAGGATTGCCCTGTTCGCCCGTATATCCCTTAGGGCATGACGATTAAGCTGTCCACATTCGTGGAAGCTCGTCAGTTCCCTTCCCAAAACTAACAGCGGCGCCCCAAACATCGGACACATACCACGTCCAAGGGGCTAGAGGCTTGTAGGGAAATCAAGAGACACTAAACCGTCCATCCCAATCACTAGTTCTTAATGTGAAATATCGTTGAGAGCTGATGTTGAAATGATGGACGGTTTTTTGTTTATAAAGAATTTGCCACCAAAGCCATAAATTTTTTAAGCGTTGGGGCTTGAAAAATTTATGGGAATGAGTTATAATCAACTCATTGAAAAACTGTAAATTGTCAAAGACCGCGACACCGTTTTTGTAAAAGTGGGGGGCAGTATGGCCGCCCGCTGGCGGCCTAAAATCCGTCCGACACTTTTTATAATACTCTACCATAAAGTATACGCTTTTAGCGTAACTTTATGGCAAGCCAGACATTTAGAATCCCGCTTAAGAGCGGTTTTTTGTTGATAACTTATAAGTTTGTGATAGAAAAAAGCTGTTCACCTAGAATTTGTTTTCAATTTATTTAGTGCTATATTAATTCATATGGCAAACCAAGAAGTCACAACCAATGAAATAATGGAATTTCTTCAAACAAACATGGTTACTCGTGATGAGTTTAATGACCGTGTTGGGAATCTTGAGGTTCGTTTTGATAATCTCGAGGGTCGTTTTGATAACCTTGAGGGTCGCGTAGGTCATCTCGAGAATCAAATGGTCACGAAAGATTATCTTGATGATAAGTTTGCTATTTTTAGTGCGGAAATCGGTAAGAAAATCAATAAACAAACAGAGCGTCACGAGACCTTAGTTGATATTTTGGCTTCGAAGTCAATTTTACAGGAAGCTGATATCAAGAGATTGAAAAAATAGTGATATATGTCAAACCAAGAAGTTACAACAAACGAAATAATGGGATTCCTCGAAAAGAATATGGTGACTCGGGCTGAATTTTATGATTTCAAAAATGATACTGAGATACGTTTTGATAACCTGGAAGGGCGTGTAGGTCATCTCGAGAATCAAATGGTCACAAAAGACTATCTTGATGATAAATTTGCTGTTTTTGGTGCGGAAATCGGTCAGAAAATTTATAGACAAGCTGAACGGACAAATACGCTTGTGGAGATTCTGGCTGATAAATCAATTTTGCAAGAAGCTGATGTTCTGAAGTTGAAAAATTAATTTTGATTTATTTAAGACATATATGGATAATCAAGAAGTTACAACAAACGAAATAATGGAGTTTCTTCAAATAAACATGGTCACACGAGATGAGTTTGTTGATTTTAAAAATGATACCGAGACGCGGATTAGTCACATTGAAAATCAAATGGTCACAAAAGATTATTTAGATGATAAGTTAGCTGATATTAAACAATTGAAAGATTGATCTCGGCTATATAAAAACAAGGTTGTTAAAAGCTTTGTTTTTTGATAAAATTAATTTGCATTAAAAGACAAAAGCGCTTGAATCTAAAGAATAATTTTTAATTAAGAGAATACTAACAGGTAACATGATAGAAACAATATTTACTATTTTAACGATTGTAGTTTTACAAGGTAGTAGTGCACCTCAGTTTATTAAAAATTATAAAACAAAGTCCACGCAAGACATTTCTGTGATATTTCCATTACTTATTGTCGTGGGATATGTGTTTGCATTGGTTGTCGCATTCATGACAAGAAATATTTATTTTGAGATTTTGTATATAATTGGAATTATTAATTTTTCGTTATTAATTATACAAATTATTTACTATCGCCGTAGAAAGGCGACGAGAAAGCCTTAAATTAAGGTTTTTTTGATAAATTTGAAATTACCCTTGACATAAAACTTTATTTGTTATATACTTAATACCTTATACTAATTGGCTGTCTTTTGACAGCTAAGACTCGAACCTATTTGTGTCATTTATGTGGCCCACCAGGAAATCGGGTCACATATTTATTTATGACAACAAACCAAAATGCTGGTCTGTTCTTTAATGAACTTGGACTAGCAAAATCTCTTCTTAGTGTCCTAGAACAACAAAAGTTCGTTCACCCAACACCGATTCAACATCAGTGCATTCCTTTGGCTTTAGCTGGGAATGATGTTGTTGGAATCGCTCAGACAGGTACTGGTAAAACCCTAGCTTTCGGTTTACCAATGATTCAACGCTTAAGCCAAGAAAAAGGGCAGGGTTTAATTTTACTTCCAACTCGAGAATTAGCCTTGCAAGTAGAAGAAGTTTTACAAAAAATTGGTCATAGTTTTGGCCTTAAAACAGCGGTCCTTATTGGCGGCGCGCCTATTTATCGTCAAAGCCAAGCACTAAAAAAGAAACCACATATTATCGTGGCCACACCGGGTCGTATCATTGATCATTTACAACAAAAGAATTTAACATTAGACGATATTAAAGTGTTGGTTTTAGATGAAGCTGATCGTATGCTCGACATTGGTTTTATGCCACAAATCAAACAGATTTTAAAACATGCTCCAAAAGAACGACAAACTTTGCTTTTTTCGGCTACCATGCCTTCGGCCATTGCAGAATTATCTGCTCAATTCATGAAAATGCCTTTGCGCATTGAAGTTGCGCCTTCTGGTACTCCAGCAGCTAATGTGGAACAAGAAATTTTCATTGTGAGAAAAGAAGCGAAGATGCAATTATTAGAAAAAGTTTTAGTTGATAACCCAGGTTCAGTTTTACTTTTTTCACGCACTAAATTTGGTGCCAAAAGAATTGCAGCACAACTGCGTGCTGTTGGCCAAGCCGCTGTAGAAATTCATTCCAACCGTTCGCTCGCACAAAGACGGGCCGCTTTGGATGGTTTTAAAAAAGGTACGTATCGAATTTTAGTGGCGACAGATATTGCTGCTCGTGGAATTGATGTTAATAATATCGCCGTAGTTATCAACTTCGATTTGCCAGATGTGGCTGAGGATTATGTTCATCGTATTGGTCGTACTGGTCGCGCAGGTAATTCTGGTAAAGCTGTGACTTTCGCTACTCCTGGTGAAGAATATGATATTAGAAAAATTGAGAAAATTATTAAAAAAACGATTCCAATATTGTCATTACCTACACTAGCACCAAAGTCTACTCAGGTTGTGGAATTAGATAAATTCTATGAACCACAACAAGAAATGAGAGATCGCCGCGCGCGCGCCAGAGGTTTTAATCCCGAAGGTCGTGGATCTAGAGGTGCTTCTCGAGGCTATAGTTCCGAAAAACGGGATTCAAGCCGAACAACAAAAAGACCGGTAAATAGTTTTGCCGAATATAGATCGGCGCCTTCAGATAGTTCTAAGCTGAGACGATTATATGATCCTAAAGCGAATAATGGAGCTACTCAGGATTCCAAGGCTCCTAGCGGTGCCACCACTCAACGTGGAGTAAAATCAACCAATAGTTACTTCAATAAACCTAGCGGTTACACTGGATTTAACAAACGATCAAAAAAGTTTCCAAGTTCAAAGCGAGCAGGAGGTAGAAGTTCTAAGTGGTAAATAGTTGATAAATATAGACTTAAAGCGTCATTTAGAATGGCGCTTTTTGATTTTGACAAAATTTAGTAATAATGATAATTTACATTTAGCTTTAGAGAAGAGGACCATCATGGAACAGAAAGAACGCACGCCGCTTTGGCAATGGTTCTGCCTGCTCGTAGCGACTACGGGTCGTTCGGATAGAGCAGCCTTCAGAGTTCGTCAGTTTTTCGCTTGGCTCTTTCGTAGCAAGAAGGAAGTGAAGCCTGGTTCGGGTGCCGGCACGGCCGGTTCGATCGTCGCACTTCTTGCGTTGTTGTTGTTCGATTGGAACTTTGAGTTCGTATTCGGCGCAGCGTTCTTTTCCTTCTTAGTCGGTATTTTCGTAGTAACACCGGCCGCACATTGGCTCTATAGCTGTTACGGTCGAAGCGAACGACACGACGGAACCTTTACATGTTTTGACTACAACCAAATTAATTGGGATGAAGTCCATGGCATGCTTATCGCGGCCCTGCCCAGTTTCTTTTTCCTCAAGTACCTTGGTCCAGAGTACCACCAATCATCGATGCTCTGGTTCGATCTGCTCGTGGCCTTTGTGCTGTTCCGCATCTTCGACGCCAAGAAGCCTGGGATCATCAAGAAGATCGAGAAAAAGTTCGAGGATACTGACCTCGGCGTCATGATCGACGACACTGCGGCTGGAATTGCCGCGGCTGTGTGTAGCCACTTGTTCATCATGTGGACCGCGTCGTTCCGGCTTTGGCTCCTCAATTAGATCTGTTCACCCTGCTGTTCGAGAATGGCGGGGTGTTTTTTTACTATGATGACTATGATTACGAAAATGATCAACATGATTAGGTAAAAAAAATTGCCCCAGAAAGCATGAGCTTCTGGGGGGGGGATGTCAGGGACAGGTGCAGAGGTCTACACAGTTACAGATACGAGTGCATTCTCGTGGTTTTCGGGCAAAACGCATTCTCGCGGCAGCGATCATCTCCGGTAAGTAGTCGATCAATGCCGGCGTATACAAGACGGCTCCGATATCGCCGATGCACGCCAGGAACTCGATCGGTACGCAGTCCAGTAGCCGCGAAACCGCCACGATGAGCATGGTTTGGCGGATCTGTTCGTCCTGGTGGAGTCGGACGTGGTTGATGAGCACAGAGCCCAAATCACCGGTTTGCACGTCCATCGGATGGAAAACGTCCATCTCCGGGATGGCTTCTGTGATCACGATTTGCGGCTTCTGGTGATCAACGTGGAACAGGGCGGTGATGAGGTCGTTTGTAGAAAAGACTTCGACCGCTTCGAATCGTGCTAGGATGACTCGTTCGAGCATGGCACAGATGTCGGGGTCATGGTCGTAGACGAGGATGTGCAGTGTCATGGTGGGCACCTCTGTTTTTGCGTCAGAATGACCTTTAAATATAATACAAATTTTTGATTACGTTAAGCCTTGACACAAAGTCAAAATCTAGGTAAGGTATGAGGCTATATTGAAAAAGATTCTTATTTTAGATATAATTAAATAGTAAAATAGATAATATGAATTTCGAAAATTTTGGTAATAAACCAGAAAGAAAATTTAATGAAGAACTTGGCGTTTTGGGTCAAGAATCTTTTGAGTCTCTGCGAGGAGCTGAGGCAGAAGATCGTGCCGCTTTTTTAACGTTGAAAAAATTGGAAAATGAATTTCTTAAACAAAGTTTATAATTAAAATATGAGTCCAGAACAATCGGTTCAAATTGAGGCTTTATTAGTAAAAGCAGAAATGGATGGTTCATCTAAAGAACTCATGCGTCGTTTTTTTGATTCAATAGCTGGTCAACCGCAGTTCACTCGAATAATTAGTCTCTTGGAACGTTTTCCGTCTGTATTAGAAAATTTTTGTAAATGTTTTGCGTTGAAAAAAGAGTTTTTAGCTCAAGGTAAGTCAGAAAGTGAGTGGGACGAGTTTTTGGCTGTCGAAGACAATGCCTTGAGTAAATTAGGCGAATAATTGTCCTTGAATGACCCGGATAATCCGGGTTTTTTTATTTATCCACAGGGCATTGTTTGACGTTCGTTTTTTGTTCGGTATAATGTAACTAAGACGAACAAGACACGAACAATCTATAACTTATAACTATTATATGACTTTAACTAAGCGACAATCTGAAATTCTAAAATTTATCAAAGATTTTGTGAAGGATTCTGATTATGCTCCAAGCTACCGTGAGATCGCGGACGGAATGGGTTTATCGTCTCCAGCAACTATTCATCAACATTTACAATTATTAAAGAGTAAGGGCTATATAAACATTGATGCTGATGCGCCACGCGGGATTGCTTTAACTAGCAAGGTTATGCAAATGAGTAAGGCAATAGAATTACCACTTTTGGGTCTGATTACCGCTGGTGTACCTATCGAAGCTGTCGAAACAAGAGAAACCATGGCCGTGCCTGCTGATCTTGTGGCAGATGAGAATTCATATGTTTTAAAGGTTAAAGGCGAATCAATGATCGATGAAGGAATTTTTAATGGTGATTATGTGGTTGTTGAGCGTAATCATTCACCACGGAATGGAGATGTTGTTGTCGCTTTGTTAAATAATGCGTATGCAACATTAAAAAAGTTTTATCGCGAAACAAATCGCATCCGCTTGCAACCAGCTAATTCAACAATGAAGCCAATATATTGCAAAGATGTTGCGATTCAGGGAATTGTCCGAGCGATAATTCGTAAATACGCCTAGTTACTAATTCCGAATCAAATTACAAATTTACTAATCATTACTAATATACAAATTTTATGAATATCTTTTATTCTGAATATGTGGGAAAGAAATAGAGTTGATCTCGTTTATAAAGAATTAAGTTATCGAGTCGTTGGTGTCTTGTTCGATGTCTATAATGAAATTGGACTTGGTCACCCCGAAATCGTATATCAAAAAGCCATACAAAGGATTTTTGAGAACAGGGGGATCGTCTTTCAAAGAGAAAAATATTGTAAGGTAGATTGCGATGGAGGACGAGTTAGTTACTATTATCCAGACTTTGTAGTTGAAGGAAAGTTGATTCTCGAACTCAAGGTGCGACAACGGTTTTCACGGAAGTGTTTTGAACAAATTGAAAAGTATTTGAAAACAGAAAATTTAAAATTAGGCATTTTAGCCTCCTTTTGCTCAGATGGTGTTATCTTTAAACGCGTTTTAAATGAATATTGATAATTATTATAAGTAACGATTAGTAAATTTGTAACAGTATTAGTAATTAGTAAGTATATGTGCGCAGGAATATCGTTTCACATTGATAACATTGATCCGCATGAACTAGATCATTTTTTTACACCAGCGGAATACCAAAAGCAACGAAAAGGCGATTTAATCGAAACATTCTACTGGCAAAACAAACCATTTTTGCCGGTAGAAGAAGAAGGCGTGGTTCATTTGTATGAATGGGGAAATCGAGAAATAGGCGTTAAGATGCCTAAAACTGGCTGGGCTAAGATAGAGTCAGTTCAAGATGGTTTGTGGGATTGGTTGGCTCCGAAAAAGGTTATTATTCCAAGTTCATTCGGTTATGAAAAGAGGAAGTGGTTTAAAACCCCTCGTGGGTTAACTGGAATAAAGGTTCGTTTTCATAATTTAACCAGAGTTTATTTACTGACGGCTAAAGCTGATTTGAATTTTAAATCTAAAATAGGACATGATCGTATGCCAGCCTTAGCAAAAATTGTATATATAAATTAAGCCGCCTCAATAGATTAAATAATTATAAGCATGGTTATTTAATCAAAAGGGTGGTAGAAGGACCTTTCCTTCCGTCGTCGTTTCAAAGGCCTAGAAACGACGCGGGAGTGGAGGAAATAATATGTCAAAAAGAAAAATAAAATCAATCTATCGCAATGTAAAATGTTTTTGGATGGATTTAGTTTTAGAAGTTTAATTCTATGAGTGACGAAGAGATAAAAAAATCGATCTTAACGTTTCTCCTTAGATTAAAGGAATAGTATGCCGAAAACAGAACATAAAATTATTGAGGTACTTGTTGCCTTTATGCGCAATAAGGTTATGCCATTGTCCTTTAGCCTTAATAATAAGAAATATGCTGTTAATAAGGTAAATATGACTTATGCTACGCGTATAGGACGAGATAAATGGTATTACTTTGCTGTTTCTAGTGGTGATGATAATTACAAGTTAGGTTTCGATACAGAGAATAGTTTGTGGTTTTTAGAAGAAAGTTATTTTAATATTTAATTTTATGACTATTACATATCTTCCAATAAGTTTCAGGAAAACGCTGAAGATCATTTCAAAATGACCTGGCGTTGCATACTCCATGTTGACATGGATTCATTCTTTGCGACCGCAGAACAACAGGCGAATCCAAGTTTGCGCGGACGGCCTATTGTTGTCTCTGGAAAAGAGGGTAGTCGTTCTGTAATTGTTGCTTCATCAAAGGAAGCAAAGAAGTTTGGAGTTAAAACTGGACTTTTGCACCACGAAGCCAAGAAACTTTGTCCGCAACTTATTTTTGTTGAACCGGATGGTTTGAAATATGACTTCTTACATCGACAGTTGATAAATGTTTTAGCTCAAATAACCGATAAAGTTGAGGTTTTTAGCATTGATGAGGCTTTTTTGGATCTATCAGATTGTACACATAATCTTGAGCAGGCGCAGGAAGTTGCACGGCGCATCAAAACAATGGTTTTTTGTGATCTGGGCGAGTGGGTAACTTGTTCCATTGGAATTGCTGAGAATAAGTTATTAGCTAAATTAGCCTCAGATAAGAATAAGCCAAACGGTTTATTTATTGTTGATCAGGATAACATTGATCAGACTCTGTTAGAATCAAAACTAACAGATTTTTGTGGTTTGGGTCCGCGAACAGCGAAAACATTGGATGAGGATTTCGGGATTGATTCAGTTTCCAGGTTGCGAGAACTTAAAATAGAAAAGCTTGTGTCATTATTCGGCCATGCCCGCGGATTATTTTTATATAATTTGTGCCGCGGTCTCGACAATAGTCCTGTCGTTCCTGATTCAGACAAAGATGAGGTTAAATCTGTTAGTCGTTCACACACTTTGCCGCAGGACACATTTAATAAGGATGAGATTCTCGTCGTTTTGATGCATCTTTGCGAAAGTCTGGCCCATGAATTACGACATAAAAAGCTTTCAGCGAAAACAATAATGATCTATCTGCGCTATGAAGATTTTACTCATGGCGGATTCCGATTAACTCTGCCAGGATATATTAATGACACTTACCAAATATTTATGATCGGGTATAATCGTTTGATGAAGTTTGTTTTGCCGAAAGGTGTTCGTCTCGTTGGAATTTATGCAACTAATCTGATTGAATCATTTAAACAACAAAATCTTTTCGCTCTGGAGAACAAATTTGATCAACTCTCTCCATTCCTCGACAAAATCAATGATGCTTATGGTGAGCTGACTATTAAGCCCGCGTTTTTGTTAAATTTAAAGAGATTGAGGAATAAGGTTGGTGGGTTTAGGCCAACGGAATAATCATTCTTCGCTGAAGCTACGGATGAATAAATAAAACGCCCCGCACCACAGATGACTGGGTGCGGGGTAAACCCCTTTGTGTGAAATAGGAAGAAGGGTTACTGATCGAGCTCGATGAGGTCACGACAGGTGTTGTTCAACCTGACGGCACCATCTTCAGTCATGATCACAATGTCCTCGAGTCGGAGCCCATAGCTTCCGGCGAAGTAGACGCCAGGTTCGATGGAGAAGGCGTCGCCGACGAGAAGTGGGGCTTGGTTTATCTTGTTGACGAACGGATCTTCGTGTTCATCGAGGCCGATCCCGTGTCCGGTCGAGTGGACGAAGAACTGTTCCAATTTGACTTCGGCCAGGCTGTTGCGAGCCGCAGCATCGACGTCGCAGGCGCGGACGCCAGGCTTCGCGGCCTTGAAGGCCAGTTCTTGCGCTGTGCGCAGGAAGTTGTACGTAGTGGGGACACCGAGTTTTGGTTCCCCGATGGTTACACATCTAGTGATGTCCGAGCTGTAGCCCTTCTTGCTGCGTCCGCCGATGTCGAAGAGCACTACGTGTCCGCGTTCGATCACGGTGTCGTCTGGTTCGTGGTGCGGGTCAGCCGAGTTGGAGCCAGTGGCCACGATGCAGAAGGTAACGGAAGCGTGGCCGTTACGGAGCATGCTTTTCGTGACGTCATCGGCCACGGCACGCTCTGTGCGTCCGAGGAGTGGGATTTTTCCGGCCTGGATTTCGGCGATCGTCAGGTCGACGACACGTGCGATTTCCCTGAGGTCAGCGATCTCGCCAGCGTCCTTGGTGCGACGCATCGGTGAGAGAATCTTCTCGGTGTCTTGCCAGTCGCTTTTCTGGAGCAGCTTCTGGAGCGGCAGCAGGTGCATGGACGGCATCTTGCGTCCAACAGCGATGTTATAGAAGCCATCATCTGCTGGTTCTTCGTAGCCGACGGCAAGCTCCACGGTCATCTTGAAGGGATCTTGGCCCTGGCTCCATTGGTGGATGCGGAAGAGTTCGGCCGGGACTTGGAGTGTCACGACTTCGAGTTCGGGGACGACGAGGTCAGGGAAGCCGTTCTGACGCACGACGAGCACGGTCAGCCGTTCGAGGGCATGGGTTTGGTAGCCAACCAGCCACTCGAGCTCGGGCGAGACAGGCAGGAGCATGAAGTCGATCTTCTGTTCTTGCATCAGCGCTTGGGCACGATGTATTCGTGCTTGGGCAAGTTCTGTTGCTAGTACCAGTTGTCCCATGATGTCCTCCTTGGGCAGGGGAAACAAACTGACTTTAATTTATCACATGAAATTTATTTTATCAACTTGATTTTGTATTTAAAAACAGAATTATTTGCTATAATATCTTCATAACAAATAAAAACAAAACTATGCCATGCGGATGCGGCTGTTCTTCAAAGGTTAAAAAGCCAGTGAAGAAAGCAAAATCAAAAAAGAAATAGTCTTTAAAAAAGAGATTGGTTGACCACAACTAGTCTCTTTTGTTTAGGTGCTAATTTTGCTATAATTAGGACATATGAAAAAGGTAGAAGTTAATGATTTTTTAAACAAATTATTAACTGATTATTTAATTTACGCTCCTAAGAAAAAAGAGGGGAAAATTAAGGTCTCTCAGATTTCTGACAAGAGCGAGATAGATTGGAGTGGCGATTTACCGCTTAATTCCTTTAAGGTCTTGTTTTTACCCACAGTCGAAGAATTAGGAACTTTCGAGAAGAATAAATTTATCGAGAATAAGAATGCCCCAAGACCAAAGGTTGCTTGGTGTTTAAATATTTTAGATCTTCAAGCTTTCACTTTGTTTGAACATGTTTTTGAAAAGGATGTTTACTATCAAAAAAGACGTAAAAATACTTATGTTGTCGGCTTTTCTAACGGTTTACCTGACGATTTCCGTAAGTATAAGGCTTTTCATCAAACCTTTGAAGAAGATATTTTAGAACATGTTTGTTTTGATGTTTTTATAGAACGCCAAAAAAATAATAATTATTTATTTTTTGCTGGGTCGGACAAAGGTCAGGATTTATTAGAAAGTAATGGAGTGAATGATTTTGAAAATATTGAATTCGCTGGTTTGGTTCCTGAGAAGGGAATGAACCCACGATTGGTTTCAAATCGAGAAGCTGTTGCTATTAGTCAAAATGATAAACTTTGGGATGAATTGGCAGAAATTTGTTTGTCATGTGGTAAATGCTCAACTGTTTGTCCAACTTGTTTTTGTTTTGATTCTTTTGATGAACCAGGTGCTGATGCGATTACAAAAAAACGTCGTTGGAGTTCTTGTTTTTATTCTGAGTTTTCCGAGACTGCTGGCGGCAATAAAGAGTTAGATTCAATCAAAAAACGTTTATATTTTTGGTATTATCACAAGTTTGTACGAATTCCAGATGAATTGTCTTATTACGGCTGTGTCGGTTGTGGAAGATGCACAAAAGTCTGTCCCGTTGGAATTAACATTCAAAATAATCTTCAACGTTTGCAGAAAAGCAAGAAATAACAATGAAAAACGTCTACGAAATATTCTCAGCTAAAATCATTAAAGTAACAACGGAAAATCCGACTACTAAAACTTTATTTTTAAAATTAAAAGATCAAAGCAAGTTTCAGTTCTTGGCTGGGCAATTTATGATGATTGGACTTCCGGGTTTTGGTGAATGTCCTATTAGCATTTCTTCCGCACCACAAAACGCATCAAATTATTTTACATTGACGATCCGCACGGTCGGTGAATTAACTGAAAAATTAAATTCGTTCAAAGTTGGTGAAACAGTTTTTGTCCGTGGACCTTTCGGTAATGGCTTTCCTCAAGTTACAAAAAATCTAATTTTGATTGGTGGCGGCTGCGGATATATTCCACTTAGATCGGTTTATGAAGAGAATAAAAATCGCAAAGACATAAAAATGCAGATACTTATTGGTTGTCGTGATGAAGATTCGTTGGTTTTCGAGTCTGATTATGAATCAATGAATAAAAAACATGAGTTGGGTCTAATTATGGAAAAACCTAAGAGCAAAAAATACGGTTCAGCTAAAGGTTTTGTCACGGACTTAATTAAGAAGGTTGACTTACTGCCCGACGCCTTGGTCTTTTTATGCGGTCCAGCAATTATGTATGGATTTGTTGTTAAAGAATTATTAGAAAAAGGTGTTAATTTATCTAATATTTATTTATCATTAGAAAAAAGAATGCATTGTGGTTTGGGCGTTTGTCAGCATTGCGCCATCGGTTCCAAATATGTTTGTAAAGATGGACCTGTTTTTAACGCAAAGTATTTGAAGTCAGTTAATTATATTTAAGATATGTCAGTCAATATAGTTTATCAAGACAAAGTCAAAAGTAGCCCTGTTGTAATGGGAGTTTTGGGTTTTAGTGTTATTATTGTTTTAATAATTGGTTTCATTTTATATTTTCAAAATAATAGAACGATTGATAGTGGCGTTGTTAAAACATTAAGTTTTGTTTTGGTGTTAGATGTATTTGTTTTTTGGGCTTTCCGAGAAATGGCGGTAGTTATTACTGACAAACAACTGAGCTTTGGTTTCTTCATTTTTAAGAAAAAGATAGATTTAAACAAAATAGAAAATGTCGAAATTCAGGATTTTAAATTTAATAATTATTTAGGTTACGGAATTCGCTATGGCCGTGACAATACAATTGGCTATGTGCCATGTGGCGGGCGGGGACTGAAGATAAAAGTCACTGGAGAGAAAAAGGATTTCTTCTTCATCTGCAATAGACCAGAAGAAGCTCTAGTATTCATTAAACAATATGGAACGCAAAAATAAATTAGTTATTGGCTTATTTTCTCTCACTGGTTGCGAGGGGTGTTATTTTGCGATTTTAGATTTAACCAAAGAATTCATTGCATTGGGCAATAAAGTTGAGATTAAAAATTGTCGTTTATTTGAAGAAGATGTCCATCTTGAAGACGAAAAATATGATGTGGCCTTCATCGAAGGTAGCCCTTTGACCACCGCGAACAGAGAAACGGTTAAGCGTATCCGACGCAATTCAAAATTAGTTGTGGCTCTAGGCGCTTGTTCTTGCCTGGGCGGGATTTATCACATTAAAGAATATCATGATAAAGCTAAAATTTTTAATCATGTTTATCACAAGGATGTTGGGATAGAAAATTTTGATGTGCAAACATTAGAACAGTTAATAAAAGTTGATCATAAGATTCCTGGTTGTCCTGTTAATGGGCGGGAGTTCATGCGTTTTGTTTATGGTTTACTTGTTGGTAAAAAAATAAAGTCGGTTCAAAATCCTGTCTGCTATGAATGTCAGATGCGTGGCTATGAATGTTTATTGCAAAAAGGGCAAGTTTGTTTGGGTCCAATCACATTCGGGGGATGTGAAGCTATTTGTCTCAAGTCAAAACAGGGTTGTTGGGGCTGTCGTGGATTAGTTAAAGATGCGGAAGTCAGTAATTTAATTAAAAAATTACGTGAAAAATATTCTGATAAAGAAATCACGAAATATTTAGAAGTGTTTGGTATTAAAGAACAAATTAATAATTTATAAATAAGTATGAGTAATGCTAAGAAGATTGTACTGACAGCTGGGATAACGTTTTTTGTAACAATAGTGGTTTTTGCTGCTCCATTTTATTTTTCACTTATTAAGTTTGCAGAAACACTGGCTGAAGAAAATAGATCATTGAAAATTTTTATCGCAGATAATAAAATGGCAGCCGAACAAGATTTGAAACAAGCAGAATTACCAATCGGCCCAAAGCTCGTCAAGAAAACAAGTTCTGTGACTGAGCTTGCGCTGGCATTCGAGAATGAATATGCGTCTTTAATTTCTTGGAATAATTGGCTCTTCACTGGAAGCGGAGACTATGGGACAAAAGACAAAAAAGCTCAGGTTTGGGCCTACAATACAATCACTGGCGTGACAAAGAAAATTTTTGATTTAGCTTTAGTTACCGAAGAAATTAAAGGCGATCGTCAAGATAATTTCCAGTATGTAGATGATTTAAAAGTTTTTAATGATCAACTGTTTATTGGTCTTGGTGGATATACGATGAAGGGATATATCTATGAAATGGATTTAGATATTGATTTAACGAGACCAGTAGTCTTTGTTGGTGAATCGTTAAATCCAACTATCGAAAAATACGGCGATACATATATAGTTAGCGGAGCAGAAGGTGATGGTGGTTGTGCAATCTATTTGGTGCAAGTATTAGATGTTTATCAAATGAGTCTTACGAAAGTCTATGAAGCTACTTATTGTGTGGATGAGGGGACTGATGTTTATTTGGGGACTGATGGAAAGTACATTTATACTGCTGGTACACCACGAGCAGAAGAAGGATTATCGTCTGAGATATTAACAGAAGTAAAAGTGATTAGTATCGCTGACCCCACTAAAGTTGAAACAATAATTTCTAAAAGCAAAATGCCAAAAAATATTCATTCAGTGAAAATAAATAAAAATTATTTAGTATTGTTTGGAGACGATCAGTTGACCTTTTATACAAATAACAATAGCCAGTTGACGAAAATTGGCTCCACTCTTTATAAGTCGGAAGGCGAGTTTCTGCTTGTTAATCCTCCGGGACGAGAGGACATTCTCTGCACTTTCAACGAAATTATTAATTTGAAGGACAAAACAATTCAATCAATTTCAACTGAAAAAGAAGAAAGAGCCAAGAGTCTTTGTAATATTGATATAGATACATATATGATCGAATCTGGTCGCGTCGGTACTGTTTCTGGTGCAATAGAGCAACTTAAAGAAGATGGAGTGTTATCTGCAGAATTTGAATATCAAGAAGAATAATATGGAAAATAAATTTGTTAAGATTGGTGTTGGTGTAATTATTATCAGAGATGATAAAGTTTTGTTAGGATTGAGACAAGGTTCGCACGGTGCAGGCGAATGGGCTTTCCCTGGTGGTAAGGTTGAATTTGGTGAAACTATATTTGAGGCTGCAATTCGTGAAGCCAAAGAAGAATCTGGCATTGATGTGACAGACTTAGAATTGATTTCTATCGCTGACGAAATGCGCTACATCGATACGGATGGAAAACATTTTGTTGTCATTGGCGTTAAAGCAAATGCAGCACAAGGGGAACCTCTGTTAATGGAGCCAGACAAATTTACTGAATGGCAATGGTTTCCTGTAGACAAATTGCCCAGTCCAATGTTTGAAGGTTCAAAGCTTTCCATGAATAATTATTTAACCAAGAACATTTATACTGAAGTTAAATATCGCAAGTAAATTATGAAAACGATTCAAATAAATCATTTAGGAAAAACTGAAGGTCACATGAGCTTTGTTGGTGCTTTGGTTAATAATGATTTTGCCGAGGCGAGAATTGAAACTGAAGAAGGGGCTCGTTTAATCGAGGGAATTTTATTGAATCGAAAGTTTTATGAAGCACCGATTATAACCGCACGCATTTGCGGTATTTGTCCCATCGTGCACAACCTTACCTGTATAAAAGCCTTAGAGAAAGCCGAGAATGTCCAAGTCACTGAGGAAATCGTTGTTCTACGAAAGATGCTCATCAATGCTCAATTTATTCATAGCCATGCCTTGCATGCTTTCTTTCTCGCTTTCCCTGATATCGTCGGTATCAGTAATAATTTTGATTTTGTAAAAAAATATCCTAAAGAATGTAACCTCGCACTCGAAATGCGCGATTTCGCAGTGGAGCTTAGTCGTATTATCGGCGGAAGAACAGTACATCCCATCAACAGTGTCATCGGTGGTTTTAATGTTGAGCCGGAGTTTAGTGAACTCGAGAAGTTAATGTTGCAACTGCCCGAGGCTTTGAAGAAAGCACAAATTCTTTTTAATTTTGCGGCCAAACAAAAACTACCTGAATTTGTTCGACCTACAAATTATGTTTGCCTCAAAGACAAAAAGGAATATGCGATTTATGATGGAGAGGTTTTGTTTGATGACAATAATAAGTTGATAACCCCGGAAAAGTTTTTACTTGATGTTAAAGAGTTAGTTAGACCTTACGAAAAAGTTAAACGAGTTCAGCATCTTGATCGATCAATTATGGTTGGCGCACTGGCGCGCGTTAATAATAATTTTAAGCAATTGCATAAAGTGGCTCAGGAATCTTGGTTGAAAACTCAAAAAGAACGACCATGTTATAATTCTTTCTTTAATACGTATGCGCAGATCGTCGAGATTTTGCATTGTTTTAAGGAAATTGAAAAGTATTTCATTCAATATAAAAAGCTACGCACAAAACCAGGGTTCTTTGGTCGCCTTAAAGTTGAATTTAAAGTTAGGGCGGGGAGAGGCTGTGCTGTCATGGAAGCTCCGCGTGGCCTTTTATATCACGAATATGAATTAGATAATGAAGGCAAGATTGTTTATTCTAATATTATTTCGCCGACAACAATTTTTTTGAATAATTTGGAAGATGATTTAAAGTCATATCTGCCTCAGATTCAGAAATTGACTGATAAAAAGCAGGTTCAATTAATTAAAACTTTGATTCGCGCGTACGATCCTTGTATTAGTTGCGCGACCCACTAAATATGCATGATATCCACGTTGCAAATAAAGTATACAAACTTGTCCTCGAATACGCTCAGAAGACAGGTCTTAAGATTGTAAAGAAAGTTGAGATTGATCTAGGGTCGATAACCGAACATGGAGCAAATATTTCTGCCGAGAATCTGGAATTTAATTTAAAAATGCTCGGCCGTGATTTTTTCCCTGATGATGTCCAAATAAATATTAGTAAAGTAACTGGTAGTGATTGGAAATTGGTTTCAATTTCTGGCGATTAATATGCAAATTAAATCAATTGAAAATGTTGAGATAAAAAATAAACGCGTTTTATTGCGTACAGATTTTAATGTTCCACTAAAGGGAAATAAAATTCAGGATGATTTTAAAATCACCAGGGCAATCCCGACGATAAAAATGTTGTTGCAAAATGGAAATCAAATTATCATCGTTAGTCATCTTGGTCGTCCGGAAGGTAAACGCGTAAAGTCCATGAGTTTAGCTCCCGTTGCTAAATACCTTTCGAATGAATTAAAAGAGATTAAAGTTAAGTTTATCTTTGATAAATTGAGTTTAGGTTTAGTTAAAAGAATAAAAAGTCTTGATGATCGAGTTATCCTCTTGGAAAATATGCGTTACGAAAAAGGCGAAGATAAGAACGATCTAAAACTCGCCAAGCTATTATCCTGTTGTGCAGACGTTTTTGTAAACGAGGCGTTTGCGGCTTGTCATCGGACCATGGCTTCGATGGTGGCAATCACAAAGTTTTTACCCAGTTATGCTGGTTTAAACTTAGCTCATGAATATAAATATCTGATTAAGAGTTTGAACCCATTAAAACCAGCAATCGCAATAATTGGTGGATCAAAAATTGAGACAAAAATAAATTTTATTAAAAAGTTATCAAAGATATATGATGCTGTTTTAATCGGCGGGGGATTGGCTAATACGCTTTTGTCTGCTCGAAGATATGAAGTAGGTGTATCATTGTACGACAAGGATTATATCAAGCTCGCTAAAACTTTATTGCGATTGAATAATGTTGTTATCCCAATGGATGTTGTTATCTCCGATTCGAGAATGTTAAAGGCACGAGTGGCTGATGTCGGGAAAAATAAAAGTCTTTGTACAAAACAAGAAAAGATATTAGATATAGGATCTAAAACAATGAAACATTATTCAGATTTTATCCGGGCTGCAAAATTTATTATTTGGAATGGGCCGATGGGGTTGTTCGAGCAAAAAAAATTCAGTCATGGTACTATGGTTATTGCTAAAGCAATCGGTGCGAGAGCCAAGGGACGAGCAATAGGCATCGCCGGAGGCGGTGAAACTTTGTATGCGATCGATATGGCCAGGTCTGGTAAATACTATGATTTTATCTCCGGAGGTGGTGGAGCAATGTTGGAATTTATGGAGGGAAAAGTTTTGCCTGGGATTAAACCTTTGTTGATAAAAAATAATTTAAAAACATAATAACCTAGAAGCTAAAAGCTATAAGCTAGAAGCTCCTCAAAACTATGAAAATTAAACAAATAATTGCCCGAGAAATTTTAGACTCACGCGGTAATCCAACTGTCGAAGCGAAAGTTATTTTAGAAAACGGATTATATGCAAAGGCCTCAGTTCCATCCGGTGCATCTACAGGTGAACATGAGTCTTTAGAAATGCGTGATGGAGACATGAAAAGATTTTTAGGTACAGGCGTTTTGAAGGCAGTTAATAATGTTAACAAAAAAATTAGTCCCGCTCTCTCTGGTCAAGAAGTCACCAAACAACGAGCGATTGACAATATAATGTTAAAACTCGATGGCACCAAAAACAAAGCTAAACTAGGAGCAAATGCGATCTTGGCTGTTTCGATGGCGGTGGCTCGAGCTGGAGCTTTGTCCAAGAAACAACCACTATATAAATATTTGCGATCAGTTTATGGCTTAAAAGAAAAGAACTGGAAATTGCCAATACCAACCATGAATGTTATTAATGGAGGGCGACATGCGGATAATACAATTTCGACTCAGGAATTCATGATTATCCCGAAAGCAAACACTTTTTCGAAAGAGGTCAGAATGGGGGTCGAAGTATTCCAAATGTTAAAAAAGGTTTTGAAAGAGCATAAACAAGTTACAACCGTTGGTGATGAAGGCGGATTTGCTCCGAATATTGAGGGACCATTCGGTTACGCACCTAGCTTTGATGAAGATGAGATCGGAATGGAAGCCATTATGGAAGCAATAAAAAAATCAGGATATAGGGCGGGAAAAGATATTTATCTTGGTTTGGATATTGCAGCCTCAGAAATGTTTGTTGAAGGAAAAGGATATGATTTTAATTTTAAACAAAAAAATAAAGGTAAAAAGTTCAAGACTTATCAAGATCTGTTGGAGATGTATAAGTCCTGGTTGAAAAAATATCCAATAATTTCTATCGAAGATCCTTTATCTCAAGATGAATGGAGTGATTGGCAAAAACTGACAAAGGAGCTTGGCAAAAAAGTAATTTTAGTTGGCGATGATTTGTTCGTAACTAATGTAGAACGATTGCAAAAGGGAATAGATGAAAAGGTTGGTAATGCAATTCTTATTAAATTAAATCAGATCGGTACTTTGTCAGAAACAATTGATGCCATATATTTGGCCAAGAAGAATGGTTATATGATAAGTGTTTCACATCGATCAGGGGAGACAGCTGACACCTTTATTGCTGATTTGGCCGTAGCAGTGAATTCTGATTTTATCAAAACAGGTTCTTTATCCCGTTCTGAAAGAGTTGAAAAATACAATCGTTTAATGGAAATAGAAAATGAATTAAAATAAATATGGTGCCAGTGGTTTTATTAATTTTGGATGGATGGGGAATTGCTAAAAAAAATAAAGGCAACGCTATTGAATTAGCACATAAACCGTATTTCGATCGTCTTTGGCATGAATACCCTCATGCACAATTGAAAGCGCATGGGAAATATGTTGGATTACCAGATGATCAAGTAGGAAATTCCGAAGCTGGTCATCTGAATATTGGGGCTGGAAGAATTATTAAACAAGATTCGGTTTTAATTTTTGAGGCGATTGCAGAGGGGCGTTTCCCAAAAAATTTAGCTCTTAATTCTACTCTACAAAACGTTATAACAAATAAATCAGAGTTACATTTGATGGGTTTAGTTTCTGAAGAAGAAAGTCCTCACTCTTCTTTAGACCATCTTTATGCATTAGTTGATTTGGCTTATGTCCGCGGTGTTAAAAATATTCATCTGCATTTATTTACTGACGGCCGAGATTCGCGTCAATTTGCCACTATCAATATAATAGATAAAATTATCGCTCGTATTGATGGACAGGCTCGTCTCTCAACTTTAATTGGACGTTACTACGCCATGGACAGAGGCAAAAATTGGGATCGTACCGAAAAAGCATTTCGTTGTTTAGTCCAAGGACAAGGATTGGTTTTTAGAAGTTCCCATGAAGCGTTGTTACATGCCTATAACCAAAAGAAAACTGATGAATATATAGAGCCTTCTATAATTGCTACCGATAAAAAAACAGTCAAAGATAGTCGAATCAAAGACAATGATGCTGTCATCTTTTTTAATTTGCGGTCTGATCGGGCACGACAATTAACTAAATCATTTGTACAAGATAAGTTTAATAAATTAAATCCAAATGCTTTTGTGCGTGGGCCGATGTTAAAAAATTTAACTTTTTGTACTTTGACAGACTTTGGACCAGACCTAGATGATATTAAAACAGTCTTCCCATCAGCGGACATCAAGAATACATTGCCGATGATTTTGAAAAACCATAAACAGGTTTATTTGGCTGAAACCGAAAAGTATGCTCACATGACATACTTTATTAATGGCGGCTATTCTGAAAAAGTTGACAGCGAAGGGCGCTTGCAAATTGTTTCTGATAATATTATGAGCTATGCAGATAGACCAGTGATGAAAGTAAATGAATTGACGTCTGCAGTCAAAGATTTTTTGAAACAAAAGTATGCTTTTATTGCGGTAAATTTTGCGAATCCAGATATGGTTGGACACACGGGAAATTTACAATCAACAATTAAAGCTATTGAGGATGTAGATAAGTGTTTAGGGCGTATTGCAGACGCAGTTTTAAAAAAGAAAGGTGTTTTAATCGTTACGGCTGATCATGGTAATGCCGAAAAAATGATTGATTTAGAAACGAATGAGGTTTGGGCTGGGCACACGACAAATCCAGTCCCATTCATAATTGTGTCGAACAAAAAAATCAAAAAATTACGCCCTGACGGAGTTCTCGGTGATATTGCTCCCACGATTTATGATTTATTAGAGATAAAGAGTTTACCGACAGAATTAAACAATTCACTAATCAAAAAATAAATATGGCTCAAATATCAAAACCAATAGTATTGATCATCCTCGACGGTTGGGGAGTAGCTCCACCGTCAGAGGGTAACGGTGTCAGTTTAGCGAAGACACCAAACTTTGACAAATACGTAGCGAGTTATCCTGCTATGACATTATTGGCTTCAGGCGAAGCTGTTGGTTTATCTTGGGGGGAAATAGGAAACTCAGAAGTTGGTCATTTGAATTTGGGCGTGGGAAAAATATTTTATCAAAATCTTCCAAGAATAGATCGATCAATTGAAAATGGAGAATTTTTTGACATTCAAGCTTTTAATGATGCCATTGAACACGTTAAAAAAAATAATTCTAGGTTGCATCTTATGGGTTTAATGAGTGAAGGCAAGGTTCATGCTATGAGTACGCATTGCTTTGCATTGTTGGAATTAGCAAAAAAGAGAAAACTAAAAGATGTTTTTGTGCATGCCTTTTTAGACGGACGAGATTCAGCTTTTAACGGCGGACAAGGATTTATTACTTATTTAGAAAATAAAATCAAAGAAATTGGTGTTGGAAAGATTGCTTCGCTGCACGGACGTCTTTATGCCATGGATCGTGATAATCGCTGGGAACGTGTTCAGAAATGTTATAATGTTTTAACTCTAGGCCAATCGGAAGAGTATTTTGAGGAGCCATTGCAAGCCATCGAAAAGTCATACACAAACAAAGTTTATGACGAAGAATTTGTCCCGGTTGTGATTGGCAAAGAAAATGAACCAACAGCTATTATTAAAGATAACGATGCTGTTATTTTCTTTAATTATCGTGCAGATCGCGCCAGACAACTTACTTCAGCATTTGTGGCTGACACTTTTGATAAAATAAACAGACCCAATAAAATCAATAACCTGTTTTTTGTTACCATGACTGAATATAAAGATGGATTCCCCGTTCATGTTGCGTTTCCTAAGGAAGTTATTAAAACATCTTTGCCGAAAATTGTCAGCGAAAAGGGAATGCGTCAATTACATATTGCTGAAACAGAAAAATATGCACACGTCACTTTCTTTTTTAGTGGTGGCGAAGAAGAACCCTGTGATGGAGAAGAACGCATTGTTATCCCTTCGCCAAAAGTGCCATCGTATGCAGATCAACCAGAAATGTCTGCTAAAAAATTAACTGAAGCATTAACAAAAGAAATTTTGAAAGATAAGTTTGATTTTATTGTGGTTAATTATGCTAATCCAGATATGGTTGGTCACACGGGACAGGTCAAGGCCACAGTTAAAGCAATTGAATTCGCAGACAAGTGTTTGGGTGAAGTTGTTAGTCTTGTGCTGTCGAAGGGTGGGAAAGCCGTGGTTGTGGCTGATCATGGTAATGCCGAAGAGTTGATTAATTTACAAACTGGTGAAATTGATAAAGAACATAGCACTAATCCAGTTCCTTGTATTATCATTGGTAAAGAATATGAAGGCAAAACGACTAATGATGTGCAAATCATCGGTAACGACCTTAGTTTAGTGCAATCAGTTGGTTTGCTTTCGGATGTGCCGGCAACAATATTAAAAATGCTTGGAATTAGTGTGCCCGATGAAATGACTGGGCGACCACTTATATAAATTATGCCTGAATTACCAGAAGTGGAAACAATTAAAAGAGGCTTGGATAAGCAAGTTACTGGTAAACGGATTACAAAAGTCACAATTGAAGAAAGCTTTCTTAATAAGATTAGTCCGTCAGCTGATGTTTTGCGAAAGACTCTTGAAGGAAAATCAATCAAGAACGTTGCCAGACGTTCTAAATTGTTAATATTTGAGATTAATAAAAAGTGTAGTTTGATTGTTCATTTGAAAATGACAGGGCAATTGGTTTATCGTCCAAAGAATAATCGCATTGTTGTTGGTGGACATACTATTGCTGGATTTCGAAATCTTCCGACTAAACATACTCGAGTAACAGTTCGATTTGCTGATAAGACGACTTTATTCTTCAACGACGTAAGGAAATTTGGATTTCTGAAGATCGTTGATCAAAAGCAATTACGCGACGAACTCGGAAAATATGGACGAGAACCAGTTGATAAGGATTTTGACTTGCCGCATTTTGAATCATTGCTGAAAAAATCACCTCGGAAAAAAGTTAAATCAGGGATGATTAAATTAATTCTGTTGAAAGTTATTTAAAATATTCACTAAAGTTAGAGATTATTTAGACGTTTTCTGGGATAATTCCCGTGTATGAATAT
>Ga0209211_10003674_pt1 | contig 24676 bp, 15 predicted proteins | sample RifGroA2_FD_183992 | JGI IMG/M metagenome (GOLD analysis project Ga0209211, IMG submission 183992) | Groundwater microbial communities from Rifle, Colorado, USA - Groundwater A2 (SPAdes) (version 2) | ecosystem: Environmental > Aquatic > Deep subsurface > Groundwater | place: Rifle, Colorado...
GCAATTTCCCATGCGAGATCAGCAAGCAGCGAGATTGCTTCCACATCTTTTTCATTATAATCAACGGATTTATTCCCCACACCAAGAATCGCTTTTATTTTTTCACCCCGTAAAACAGGGACAACAAGTTCGCGAATTACCTCCGCATGCCCGTCGGGTATACCTTTGCGGTGCGGAAGAGAGGAGTAATCGTTATGGATAACCGGTTTTCGTTCTTTTACACAATCGACCCAAACTCCTGCATCGCTTATTGCATAATGCAATCCTTTTCCTTCCGTTTTGCAGAATTCTCTTTTTGTTCTTGTAGACCAATTCTGAAGTATGAGAGAATTTTGATCATCTTCAACAAAATGATAGAAACCAATAAGACTGTTTGTAAGTTTCTCCGATTCGTTAAGTGTTTCTTCAAAGAGTTCATCCAACGAATGTGTTGCTGCATATTGCATCAAATGTAACCGTGATGCATTTATCGCCTCATTTCGTTTACGCTCAGTTTGCAAGTTGATTCTATCAAGCGTAACCGCTAAATGGTTCGCCATTGCCATAAGGTATTCTTGCTGTAGTTTAGTTGGAATGCGAACTCCTTCACTGCCGAAGGATCCTGTACCGACTGAACCAAGATGTTGATCGAAAAGAAATATCGGGACGTTAATGAGTGTGCGGATATCCATCAACTCAACCAGTTTCTTATCCGTTCTTTCATCAGTTCGAGCATCCTCCACCAATACAATGTCTTTAGCTTCCGCAATTTCTTCAAGCATCCGATCGCCTTTTATGGTGAGTAACGCGGTCCCTTCTTCCGACATTACTGTATCTGATTGGTCGCCTGTTGCTGTAAGCGCTTTAAGATATTTTCTATCTTCCGATAAAAGATAGACACAAAGAGTGTTGTACCCGAGAATAATTTTCACCTCATTAAGCGCCGCATTGAGTAATGCTTGGTATGTTTGCGCATGTTCAATTTTTCTGGAAAGACGAAGAAGAGATTGTGAATGTTCTTCCCTTTCCTTTATCATTTCCTCCGTTTGCTTCCGTTCGGTAATATCGCGTACCAAAGCCAGGTTATATCCATGATCGTCGTATTCGAAGTGGTTGGCGTTGATCTCGACCGGGAAAATGGAACCATCTTTTCTTTTGTGGTAACTTTCAAAGGTGAGCGAACTTTTCTTTTGGAGCTCACACCAATGCTCCAACCATCTCTCCGGCGGGAAATCGGGGTCAACATCGGCAACACCTAATGCTAACAATTCTTCGTTAGTATATCCAAGTTTTCGGGAAGATTCATCATTGACGAAATGAAACCGCGCGTCTTCATCTATGAGAAAAGCCATTTCGTGTACATTGTTCAAAGCAAAGTTCAGAAGCGCAATTCTTTGTTGAGATTTTTCATTATTTGCAACTACTTCCTCTTGCAAAAAGTTACCGTTGTGTAATTTTGATTTTTTTTTGTTAAATGCTATTCCAGCGTGATTTTTGCTATCCGAGAGTAAGCTCTCTTGTTCAGATTTTTCAAGCAGTACCGCAACAAGCCCACAAGCATTACTCATCAAATCAAGGAGTTTCATATCGACAGAACTTTGAGTTGTGAAGCAGAGAAAACCATAGCTTTTATTTTCAGTACAAACTTCAATGCTTGTGTCAGGTACTATTGATTTTTCCGGTGACCAGTTAAAAGAAAACTCACGAAAAATGTCATGCATACTTTCGGTAAAAATTTTAACAATTCTCTCTCTCTCCTTTTCTTGCGATAAAGTTGCTGTTAAGAGAAATAATTCCTGAGCATAATTTTTCATCGGTTACTCTTTTACGTTTAAGAACTAAGAAACATATTTTGGCAGCGCCGCATTTTTGGTTTCATAAAATACAATGATACATGCAGCACAATTTTAATTTTACTCGCTTTTCAATTCTTCGATGTTATATTTTTTAGGTTTTCCAACCTTTTCAAGAAGTTCATTAACTTCTTTTTTCAAATCAATCATTTTCGACTCTCTTCCCATCATCAATTTATTGAAGCGGTCTATTTCCTTCACCTGTTTTTTAAATTCATCTTCCGCAAGTTTGCGCTCAGTTATATCGGAAATAATATGAACGGCTCCGAGTAAATTTTTATTTTCATCCATGATCGGGTCTACGGTAGCTTCGAACCATTTATCACCGATTTCATAAATAGCGGATTCCCTTTGCAGACTTTTTTTCATTTTAGCCATCGGACACTGCTTGGTGAATTCGCTTGAGTTATGTACAATTTCATAACAATAATGCCCGGTAATCTCTTCTTCATCTTTACCAAAAAGATTAAATGAATTTTTATTGGTTTGGAGAATTACGCCGTCATTATCTATAAGAAAGATATGATCTTTTATGCTATGGAAAGTTGTATCCCATTTAAGAGCTGATTCTTTTAACGCCTCATCCGCTTCCTTGCGTTCGGTAATATCGTGGAAAGTAGTAACAACAGCGTAGGGTTTTTTCCTTCTTGGTCTGAAGAGCGGCTGCGAGTTAATCGAAAGCCAAACAAGAGTTCCGTCCGGTTTATGGATGCCCATTACAACATTATATTGCGGTTCACCTGAGCGTAAGGTAACAAGCGCAGGATGTTCTTTTGCGGGAAACGGGCTGCCGTCTTCATAAATTGCGCCCCATTCGGGATCGTTAAGATTTCTCCCGATGATCTCAAAGTCTAAACGACCTTCAATTCTTTTAGCCGCGTCATTTACTTCCGTAATCTTTCCCTTAGCATCTTGAAAAATAACACCTTCAGCCATTGACGAGACAATCGAGTGATAACGTTCTTCACTCTCAATTAATTTATCCTCTGCCTGCATTCGTATTATCCGTGAGCGTAACGCGTTCATACCGAATGCCAGATCGTTTGCCAGTTCTTGTAAAACTACAATTTCCTTGGAATCGAACGTATCCGCTGCGTCCGAATAAATTGCCAGAGTTCCAAAGGTTGTGTCTTCATAAGTTAACGCGAGATGCAAAATAGACTGATACCCATCCCGTACAGCTCCATCTCTCCAACGCTCAAAGGATGGATCAGATAAAATATCGCAAATAACATCCGGTTCACCTTTCTTAATTACAACACAATTCGGTCCACGTCCCCACTCATTGTTTGTCCATGTAAAATTTTCAGATTCGAGAAATCCTTCTTTGAATCCAAACTGCGCGGCAAGCTGTAAATTTTTTCCATCTGAAAAATCAGTGTAGCCAACCCACACCATGCGATACCCTCCAATTTCTACAAGTATCCTGCATATTTCGTTCAACAACGCTTTCTCGTCTGTTAGTCGAACCAGCGCCTGATTCGAATTGTTTAGTATCCTAAGCGCGCGGTTCGAGCGGGCAACTTCAAGTTCCGCTTGTTTCCGTTCGGTGATATCGGAAAATGAAACTAGCACTTTTGCAAGTGTTTTTTCGCACCCGGGAACCACCGCCAGAGTTAAGTCCAAAAGTCTTTTTTCTCCGTTCGGGAAAATTCTCGGCATTTCACTTTTAAAATTAGTTGCGCCGTCAGCAAGCATGATTAATTCCCGTTTGAAAATTTGTAACGAATCATTATTAAGATATTGCCTAAAGTTACACAGCATATCTTCTTTTTTATCGAATCCGAAAAACCGGAGACTCGTTTCATTGATATCAATAATTTTCATTAAATCTGCGCAAGCTAAAACATCTTCCGGGTGCGTAGTAAAATGTTCTTCAAAATTAGTAACGCCCGATGAACGCAAAGTATTAAAGAATTTTGAAACAGCGGAAAAATCTTCTTCCCAAATAGAAATGGGGGATTGTTCAAAGATCGTTCGAAATCTAACTTCGCTCTCAATAATTTTTTGTTCCAACGCGTGTTTGGACAAACAAACCTCAATAGCCGTATAGAGATCACGTTCATCAAAAGGTTTGATCAAATAGCCGTAGGGAGCAATTTTTTTTGCCCGTTCTATTGTAGCGTTATCGGAATATGCAGTAGCAAAGATTACGGGGATGTCGGCTAACTTATGGATTCTCTTTGAGGTTTCGATGCCGTCAATACTCCCCCTTAGATTAATATCCATAAGTATTATGTCGGGCAGTTCAGCTTTAACTGCATTAATTGCTTCGTCCGAGTTTCCGGCTATTCTCACGGATTTGTAACCCAGATCTTCGAGTGAACTTTGAATTCCCGCCGCGGTGATAAGATCATCGTCGACCACAAGTATCTTGGCACTCGTAGTGCCGGTAATTTGAGATTCCATAATAATCCTCTCGTTTAGTTATCTATTATTTTTTAATCTTGAGACAGTTACTGAACAACGCTTGATTGAAATCAAATAAGTAATGGGCAACTGTCATAAATTTTTAAAACTAATTTTAAATTCTGTTCCCGGATTTAAATTCGAGACCTTCAACTCTCCTTTAATTTGTTTTACTAATGTTTGTACCAAAAACAAACCAAGTGATTTCCGATTTAATGAATCAAGTTCAGTTGAAAATCCTATTCCGTCATCTCTAATTACCAGTTCGTAATAATCATCAACAACTTTTTTCAATCCCACAAAGAGAACTCCCCGTCTATCATTAGGGAACGCGTGTTTGAACGCGTTGGAGATCAGTTCGTTTATTATCAATCCTATCGGAATGAGATCATCTAACTGCATTTCTATATCGCTAATTTCCGATGAAATCTGAATTAATCCTTTGTGCATAGAATAGGAAAGCCGTAAATGTTCAACCAATCTCCGGATGTAGTTCTGCACGCTGAGATAGTTAAAGTCATCAGCTTTATAAATTAGTTCGTGGATCAAGGACATAGATTTTATCCGGTTGTGGATATCGCGGAAAATATTTGTTATTTTTTCATCGTTAAACGTATCCGCCTGCAGGCTAAGTAAACTTGTGATTATTTGAAAATTGTTTTTCACCCGATGATGTATTTCCCTTAAAAGAACTTCTTTTTCTTTTAGAGAGTTTTTTATTTTCGATTCCGCAACTTTGTGCTTTGTAATATCATGAGCTACGCCAAATACTTGCGTCGGTGTCCCATCAGGCTCACGTACATAAATAATTTCATTGAAATCCAGCCATACCCATTTCCCTTTTTTATGTCTCATTCTAGATTGATAAACAACAGCTTCGTTGTCCTTAACCACTGCGTATTTCGGATAGACTTCTTCATGATAAGTTTTGAAATCATCCGGGTGCATTAATGTTGAAAGAAGTTGTGATCCCATCTCCCAAATTTCAGGAACAGAGTAGCCAAGTATCGTTTGAATACCGTCATTACTATAAACGTTTTCCCCTTTAACCACATCAAAAATGTATAGAAGATCGGGACTTAGATTTATAAGAGTCTCAATAAATTTCTGTCTGTCTCTAACTAATTCCTCTACTTGTTTTTGTTTTGTAATGTTACTGCTTATTGCGAGCGCTCCGATAATTTTTCCGTCATTATTTCGTTCTGCAACAAAACGGATGTGATGTGTCTGCGGCTCGTTATTATGATTTGGAATCACAATATCCAGTTCATCCGGTTGACCGCTCTTAATAACCTGTTGCAGTTTTGCGGTATAGTTACTAATGTAAGGGAAATTATCACTCTCTTCGGGTGTCTTTCCGATACCCGAAGCAAGGCTAAGCCCCTCAGTCAATTCCATAATACGATTGACATAAACTAACCGGCGCTCTGCATCATAGCGAAGAATAATATCCGGCGAACCTTCCGCCAACGAACGGAACTTCTGTTCACTCTCGATTAATTGAAGTTCCGCGATCTTACTTTCCGTAATATCTTCGAAGGTTCCTAAAACCCCGATGATCTCTCCGGCAACATTTCTCAAAGGGATCTTACTGGTTCTTACTCCGGCTACCCGTCCTTCAGCAGTAAATTGTGTCTCTTCGTAATTGAGTTTCGGGATACCTGTTTCCATAACTGCCCGGTCATCCGCTCTGTAACTTTCCGCCTCCGTATTCTTCCACGGAAGATCGAAGTCATTTAGACCGAGAATTTCCTCTGGAGAATTCAGTCCCGCATTCGAAGCAAAAAGATGATTGCAGCCCAAATAAACGCTGTTACGGTCTTTCCAAAACACAAAAGAGGGCATGTTCTCTAAAACTAACTTTAGCATTTGAGTTGATTCCCATAGCGACTCTTCAACTTTCTTGCGCTCCGTGATGTCTTTAATTACCCCATCGTATGAGAGAAGTCTACCGGAAGCATCCTTCATCAGAATTGTTGTGTCCGATACCCATCTTACTGCTCCATCTTTACGGATAATCCGGTGTTCAATCGGTGGAATTTCCTTTCCTTCCAGAATTTGATGTACGCGTTCGAGTACAAGTTCGCGATCTTCAGGGGCAACCATTTGTAACCATAGATAGGGATTGGAAACGAATTCTTCAGGAGTATAACCTGTTATAGCCGTACAAGCCGGACCTTGTTTTGTTTCTACCGCGCTGCCGTTTTTTAGATGCACGGTATATTGATAATCCGTAAGACCTTCGGTGATTCGCCTGTAACGGGTTTCACTATTTCGCAGATCACGGTAAGCTAACAGACTTGTTAGCGCATCGGTAAAACGCCTCCCGATTTCTTTTAAAAGTCTTTCTTCTTCCGGTTTCCAGAGCCGTTCATAAGAACATTGATGAATTCCGAATTGCCAAGGTTTTCCCACTTTGGGGTGAATTGCCATCGCTATGAAAGATTTGAAACCGAAACGCGCCGATATTTGCCCAGGAAGCGGGTAAACACTACCGGGACCAAATTTTACAGGACCGTCAGAGTTTAGTTGGATGCGGAAAGACGACGCAATCTCGTGGTCCATGGGTATCTCGAGCCTTGAGGCAAAAGCTCCGGGATATTCCGGTTTAGTACACTCCATCGGCACTTTCCATGAAGCCGCTTCGGGGTCGCACGGATAAAGCAGAAATGCACGGTCGCAATTGAAAATGGTAAGAACCGTCTCAAGCCCGTTACTCATCATCTGCTCAAGGGTACTCGCTCCTTGTATGGCACGGTTAACTTGATCCATACATTCAAAGAAGTGAAGATTGACGAGACGCTCTTCTTCTGCTTTTTTCTGTTTTTGTTCAAGCTGATTTCGCTCAGCCCTGCTTTTCGATTCGCGTAATTCTCTCTCTATTACCGGAAGCAAGCGCTTTAGATTATTTTTCATGATATAATCATGCGCACCGGCTTTCATGGCTTGAACAGCCACCTCTTCACCTATCGCACCCGATACTACAAGAAAGGGAACGTCCACACCCGATTCTTTTAAGATAGTTAACGCCTCTAACCCAGTGAAGTGGGGCATTTTATAATCAGTGAGAATTACATCCCAGTTTTTTTCTTTAAGCGCGGTTATCATTTTCTCGGGAGTTTCAACTCTCATATATTCAACTTCGTAACCCCCTTTTTGAATTTGAGAGACTTCCAAAAGAGCATCAGCTTCCGAGTCTTCAACAAATAATATGTGAAGGACCTTCTTCATATGATTTATTGTCCTTTAAATGGCGGTACTTCGTTTAAAAGCAGCCAATACAAACCAAGATTCCTTACAGCTTCATTGAACTGATTGAAGTCGACCGGTTTACGCACATAACTATTCACGCCTAAACTATACCCGTTTACAATGTCTTTCTCCTGTTTTGAAGAAGTGAGAATTACTACCGGAAGAAATTTTGTCCGTTCGTTAGCACGAATCTGTCGTAATACTTCAAGACCATCTACCTTGGGGAGTTTAAGGTCAAGTAAGATTACCGTGGGCATATTTGTTAAATCGCGGTCTGCATATTTTCCGGTGCCGAATAGATACTCCAGCGCTTCGGCTCCATCGTAAACTACCGATATTTCGTTTTGTATGTTGTTCTTTTTTAATGCGCGAAGCGTTAACTCAACATCGTCAAGATTATCTTCAACCAATAAAATAGTTCTATTTTTCATTTGGGACTCCTTCAGGGATTGTGAAATAAAATGTTGCACCTTTATTAATTTCTCCTACTCCCCAAGTTTTACCTCCGTGTCTACTTATAATTCTATGTACATTTGCTAAACCTATACCGGTTCCTTCAAATTCTTCGTTGCTATGCAAACGCTGAAAAACACCAAAAAGTCTGTCTGAATAATTCATGTCAAAACCAACACCATTATCGCGGACAAAAATAGTTATCTCACTTTGCTGATCAGCGATACAACCAATTTCTATTTCAGCTTGCAAACGGAATCTCGTGAACTTTAACGAATTCGAAATTAAATTGACAAGGACAATTCGCAGCATTGAGCTGTCGCCGGATACCACCGGAAGTTCTGCGATGCGCCAATTAATTTTCCTATTTAATAAATCCGGTTCAAATTCCTGAATAACATCATGTACTAACAAATTTAAGTTTACTTTCATTCTGGATAATTCATAACGTCCCATTCGAGAGAAGGAAAGCAGGTCTTCGATCAAGATATCCATCCGTTTTGCCGCTTTTAAAATAATAGCCATGTAATGCGTACTCTCTTTATCAAGATTCGTTTCCATCTTTTCTTTAAGCAGAGTTAGAAATCCGTCAATGTGTCGTAACGGGGCGCGTAGATCGTGAGAAACCGAATATGAAAATGCTTCCAGTTCTTTATTAGCCGCTTCAAGGCTGGCGGTACGGTCGCGGACACGTTTTTCTAATTCTGTATTTAGCTTTAGGATTTCTTCCTCCGCAAGCTTACGTTCAGTTATATCCTGAACCGTGCCGACCGAACGAACCGGTTTACCATACTCGTCATAAAATGTTTTACATTCCTCATGAACAAATTTTATTCTTCCCTCCGGAAAAAGGAGGCGGTGGTCTATTGAATAAGGTTGTCTACTTTCCAAAGAATTAGTGTAAGCGGCGTTTACCGCTTCCCGGTCTTCGGGATGAATTACGGCAAGAAAAGCTTCATACGTTGCCCCAAATTTTTCGGGATCAATTTCAAAAATATTAAAGATCTCATTAGACCATGTCAGATGATCGTTTAACAGATTCAACTCCCAGCTTCCAAGATTTGCGATTCTCTGCGCTTCATTAAGTTTATCTAAAACTGTTTTTCTGGTCTCTTCAGCAAGTTTACGTTCCGTAATATCTCTTGTTACGGTAAGTACTCCGAAAGGCTTGAAATTATCATCTCTCAGAAATGACGCCGAAAGTTCGATCCAAATAACGGAACCATCCTTACAATATTCCTCAAGTTCAAGCATAATGTTTCTTGAAGGATCAGCTTTTCCACTTTTCTCTAATGCAATTTCTTCGGCTAATGTGTCGTTCACTTTCTTCAAGGATTCAGGGGTTAGACTTTGCTCCAATGATAAAGACATAACTTCTTGAACAGTATATCCGCGCATTCTCTCTACCGAAGGGCTGACATAAATCGGGAGTAGATTCATATCCAATACGGCAATAGTATCAGCGGTGTTCTCAGCAATAAGGCGGTAACGTTCTTCGCTTTGACGCAAAACCTCTTCAATTTGTTTGCGTTCGGAAATATCATACACGGTGGATCTACTCATTAAGTAGTTTCCGTTTTTATCAGTTAAGGCGGTCGCGCTTACCAGTGTAGTAAGTATTGATCCGTCTTTGCAAATCATCTCGAACTCAAGCTCTTGAATTATCCCGCTTTTTTTGAAATTCGGGAAATTTTTCTCAAAGGTTTTTAGACTGGTTGCAGTGAGAAGATCGGTAAATTTCATTTTCCCGAGTACTTCATTGCGTTCATAACCTAACCACTCGAGTTCAGTTTCGTTTATCCGCACAAATAAGCCGTCTGGATCAAGCGAGTGGTAGCCGCACGGGGCATGATTGTAAAGATCGAGAATCTCATCCGCCGCTTGTCTTAAAGTTTCCTCCGCCATTTTGAGTTCGGTGATATTGTGGGCTATAGTCATCGCGCCGGTAATTTCTCCATCGATATTTCGTTCGGCTAAAAAGTGGACTTCATGGATATGAATATTTCCTTCAAGATCAGGAAGAATAAATTCCATTTCTTCTTCCTTGCCGGTTTTTATTACACGACTGAGTTTCTCATTATATATTTCAACTCCATCACCTCCAGCAAATTTGTTCTCTGTCGGAAGTTTCCCGATGAGGCTGGATTTAGTAAACTTGGTTGACTCCATTCCGTGGTTAATGTAAACCGCGCGACAATTCAAATCGTATCGCATTATATGATCCGGTATATTCTCGGCAAGTGTACGGTATTCTCGTTCGCTATTTCTTAATTGAATTTCGGATTGTTTGCGCTCCGTAATGTTTTGCGTCAATCCCATCAACCATAAAACCTCGCCGCCGGAATCGGTAATTGGAACGAAAGTAGATTGATAGATATTCCCATTAATGCCTTTGAATTCAAACTCCCCGGGTTGCCCATGTAAAGCATTTGCCAGAAGTTGGTCGATCCGTTCTTTGTCTTCGTTGGCTACCGCGTCCAGGTACATCATTCCCTGGATATCATCTTCATTCTCAACTCCCATCATGCGGAGTCCGGCACGATTCATCGAGATTAAATGTCCTTGACGATTGACCTGGTGTATACAGTAAGGAGAATATTCAACCAACAAACGATACTTCTTCTCGCTTTCACTTAGTTGCAATTCTGCTTGTTTGCGGTCGGTAATATCGCGGATATTTGCAAGCGTAAAATCTTCACCATTCAATTCATAACTAGAAATGTTGATCTCAAAGTCAAATTCACTACCGTCCCTTTTTCTGCCGCGTGTTTCATAAAACGAAAGAACATCCTCTCCCGAAGCTCTGCGCTTTACATTTTCAATTATCTGTTGATGATGACTTGGAGCAATACAGTCAAGTATTAAAGTTCCAACGATATCTTCAAGTTTTTCATAACCAAATAATTTGAGGTATGCGGGATTAGCAAAAACATGTACACCTTTTTTTGAAACACCGATAGCATCCCTAGAGTTTTCAAACATCACGCGGAGCTTCGTTTCACTTTCACGGATGGATTCTTCCGCTCGTTTGCGATCGGTGATATCTTGCATCATACCAAGCATAATGAGGGGTAAACCGGATGAATCTCTCCTTACATTAGCTTCGCTGTGAACATGGCGAAGTTCGCCGTCATGTCTAACAATTCGATAATCCAGATTGTAAGGGATGTCATTCTGAACTGCGTCCATAAATGCCTTCTCAACTCTTTCTTTATCTTCCGGTAAGAGTAACTGAAGTAATTGTTTATGCCAGTCATCCAATTTTCTATAGTAATTTTCTTGCGTTAATCCGAAAATGCGGCAGGATTCATCTGAAAGGATTATTTTATTACTAATGAAGTCGCGTTCCCAATAACCAATGTTTGCTATGCGCTGGGCTTCCGTAAGGCGTCGTTCACTTTCTCGTAATGATAGCTCCGAGCGTTTTCGCTCTGCAATTTCCCATGAAAGGCTGGCAAGAAGCGTAGCTGATTCCACATCACTTTCAGTATAGTTTTGCGCTTTGTTCCCAACAGCAACCACCGCTTTAATTTTATCTCCGCGAAAAACCGGAACTACAAGTTCGCGTATTAACTCCGCATGTCCTTCCGGCAATCCTTTGCGGTGCGGGAGTGAAGCGTAATCATTGTGGATAATCGCCTTACGTTGAATTACACAATCAATCCATACACCGGCATCAGAAATATTATAGTGAAATCCTCTTCCTTCCGCTTTACAAAATTCAGCTTTAGTTCTGGTTGACCAGTCCTGGAGTATAACCGATTGTTGATCGTCTTCAACAAAAACATAAAAGGAAATTTTACTTTCGGTAAATTTTTCTATTACATTTAAGGATTCTTCTATAAAATCATCAAAGGAATGTACTGCCGCATAATTCATAAGATGTAAACGGGAAGCATTAAGGGCGTCATTTCGTTTACGTTCAGTTATTTCGCGGTTACTTGCGCGCCTGCCGATCCACTTTCCATCCGAATTGAAAATACTCCGGCATATGTGTTCGATCCAGCGTACCCCGCCGCTTTTAGTGGTTATCCTAAATTCTTTTTGATGAACTGAATCATCTTTCTCAGAGAGTTGCTTATGCTGTGTTAAACTATCGCTGTCTTCTTTAAAAACAATATCGTTGAAGAGATTGGGATTATCCATGAACTCCCCGGCGGAATACCCTGTTATCCGCTCGCAAGCCGGAGATACATAGATGAAGTTTCCTTTTGCATCCATCCATGTTTCCCAATCATAAGTGTAATCAGCAACCGCACGATATTTTTCTTCACTCTCACGGAGCGATTCTTCCGCTCGTTTACGAGCGGTGATGTCTTGACCAATTGCCAGAACACCGATAATACTTCCTTCAGTATCTCGCTCTGGAACAAAACGGATGAGATGGTTGTGGAATCCGCCATCAGGATGCGGCATAACTATTTCCAGATCACTCGACTCACCGCTTTCCAGAGCCCGCTGGATACGCAATTCGTATTCAGTATCGACCTCCAGACCGCCGGCTCCAAACTCCAGCGGAGTCTTACCGAACATTATTTCCGGTTTGACAGATAAAGTCTGTATCATTTTTGTGTTACAGTATATTGCGCGGCACTGCCGGTCATAACGGACAATGTTGTCGGGTAAATTCTCAGTAAGTGTCCGGAATTCATATTCACGTTTTCGCAGAATTTGTTCACTTCGTTCTCGTTCCAGTTCAGCCGCGGCTCTGGTAGCTACAAGCTGCAACAACTGGATTACTGACGAATCTTCGGGATGTGGTTTACAACTCATGAGGGCAATTAAGCCGATAGGTTTGCCTGAAGAATCCCACAACGGGATTCCAATATAACACTCCACATCCATTTCAATCAAAAGAGTATCTTCAGGAAACAACTTCTGGACTTCTTGCGGATAAAAGCAGAGTTGCCTCCCCATGACGTTTTCACACGGTGTTCCCTTTAGCGCATATCGCATGTTCGGTACGATAGAACCTTTGGCATATAATGCAATCGTTTCGGCAAAAACCGGGTCTTGATCCAACTTGTCGATAAGTACATAATCCATATTAAGATTTTCGCCAAGAAACAAAACGAGAGCATCGAAGAAGCTTTCCTCGCCGGTCTGCCAGCCGCGTTGAGCGACAAAAAACAATGCGTCCTCCATAAGCTTGCGATCGGATATATCTCGTACAAGCGCCATGTTAAACGAATTGCCATCGTACTTAAGATAATTTGCATTTATCTCAACAGGAAAAATGCGTCCGTCTTTAGTTTTGTGTTTTCCTTCCAATGTAAGAGCGCGATTATTTTTAAGTTCGTTCCAGTGAGAAGTCCACTTACTAATGGTGAAACCGGGATCAACATCATATACACTCATTTTGAGCAATTCGTCATTTGTGTATCCCAGAATGTGACAGGCATTTTCATTCACGTACCGGAAAGATGCGTTTTCGTCTATCAAGAATGCTGCTTCGTTTACATGGTTCAAAGCAAAACTCATAAGCGTTATTTTTTGTTCTGCCTTTTTTCGTTCGGTGATATCATGAACAAATCCGTACCAAATAATTCCGCCATCGGGGTGAGGTTTGGGATTTGTATAACCTTCCATCCAAAGTTCTCCGCGAGTTGGATGGAGTATGCGATATTCACAATGCCAGGGAGTCATTGTTCTGGCTGACTCGGCAATGCTTTCGTTGACCATTTGAACATCTTCAGGATGCGTTCTATCTAAGAGCGAACTCGCGTCTTCCACCACGTCTTCCGAGCTGAGACCAAAAAGATTGTGAATTTGCGGAGACGTGTAAGGCATGCAGATGTTGCCATCCGGACGAAGATAAAAAGTGCCCATAAGACCCGGAGATGATTCAGCAAGGTTGCGTAATTCCTGCTCACTGGTTACGAGCGCTTCCTCAGCATGTTTGCGCTCATTTTCACTTTCAATAAATTCCAGCGCAAAAGAAATGTCCTTCGCCATTTCATCCAAAAGGGTAATATCATCTTCCTGGAAAAACTCGTATTCATCAGAATAAATATTAAAAGCGCCAATTGCTTTATCGAAAACCAATAAAGGGAAAGAAGCGGAAGATTTATATCCATACTTTATTGCTTTCTCCCGCCAGGGAAGCATACTCTCATCATTATTGATATTGTTTGAAATTTTATGCTTACCGGTTTTAACCGCAATTCCCGTAGGTCCATTACTGCGTAGTTCATCAGTTAAATTGATATCAATGTTTTCAAGGTAGTCTCCTGATATTCCATACGAAGCAGCAACATCAACTTTGTTTGTCTGGAAATTTACCATACCGATCCATGCCATTTGGAACTTTCCATTTTCAATCGCAATCCGGCATGCTTCATTTAAGATTTTCCCTGAATCGTGAATTCTTACAATTGCTTGATTGATCTCACTTAGAACAGAGAGAATACGGTTAAGTTTAAGAATTTGTGCTTCGGCGTTTTGGCGCACTGCAAGTTCCTCTTCTAATTGCAGGTTCAGGTGATGCAGTTCAAGCGTTCGTTCTTCAACTCTATTTTCAAGTTCTTCATTAATTATTTTGAGTTCTTCTTCTGCTTGTTTACGCAAATTATTCTCTCCGGTTAGCAGATCGAACGCGCTTTTAAGTTTTGTATGTCCAAGGATTTCATTCTTTAAGATATGGGCGGCATAACTAAAGAAAGTGGGTAAATGGAAATGTAAATCTGCGGTGCCGGTATAAAGATCTTCTATTTTTAATACACCGATAAGATCATTTCCAACAAGAAGCGGAAAAGCCCACGTGCTTGCCGTTGTAAATTCGGTACCCAGTAATTTGGTATCGGTAAAATCGCTTTGAATTTCGATCAACTCTTTCGTTTCAAAAACTTTTTTGACTATATCATCTTCAATTTGTTCCAACGCTTTTTTTTCGCCCAATACATCAGCATAGAAAATTTCGTCATCAATTATATAATAAATAATAAGATTTGATCCTCCGATGTTCCCGAGGATAATCTGTAAGAGCTTCTGAATAGTATTTTCCAATCCCGAAACGGTACTCATTTCATTCATTAAATGAATAAATACTTGCAAATAAGATTTTTCTATTGCAAGTTTTTTTACTCGTTCATTTAAGTTATCGAGTTCCACTTTTGATATGAGTATTTCGTCGCTCATATTACTTACCGCTTTCTTGTTTTAATGAAGAAATTAAAACAGACTCTAAATTAGTTAATTCAACATCCAGCCATTGCAAAGGCAAACCAACATGTTGCGCCATACATTCGGCTTCTTTTTCAAAATTACCGGAACAAGGTGTCCTTATTGCCAATACATATTTTCTATCCTCCCGGAAAATTTGCCGCACAATTTCTTGATTCACACCGAAGGTTTTTTTGCAGATAAACTTCCAGCGTAATGCCCAATCTTCTAAAAGGAAATACGCTCCTCTAGTTAATTCGCTTGTAAACATGCCGTTTCCTAATAACATGTCAACACAGTTTTGTCCTTTAGTACGATGGGTATGGGCGTCACCTACAGTATTATCAATTAGCGGATGGCAAACCCCGTAAAATACAACCGAACTTTGATCCGAGTGCTTAGCAAGCTGCACAGTAAGTTGATCGTGTAACTTCTCGAAATCGATGTGCAATGAGGAATTAAGAAACGCGGTATCGAGAGACCAGTTGTTTTTTTTTATCAAACAGTTGATCTCTTTTTTAAGAATCCCGCATCCGATAAGAACCGGTTTCTTAGTTACGTTATTTGTAGCTGCCATAGTCATACACTGCATCCAACATTGTTCTGATATTTTCTTCCGGAATAGCTAAGGGCATTACTAAAGTTCCAAAGAAAAATCTGTCGCCTTGCATTCCGGCGTCAAGCATCCGTTTAACTTCGGTTTTAATTTCTGTTTTTGTCCAAGCGATAAGTTTAATATCGTTAATTACGCCGGCACAAAGCGCTCTCCCGGCTATGATTTGTTTCCCTTCCGAGATGTCATCAAAAGGGCTAAGATAAAATGTTCCAAATCCGAATTTTTTAATTACGCGATCGATAACCGGATTCATCCTGGCGCCGCCGCAATAATAAACCAAACTTTTCGGATCAATTGATTCAATATCTTTCCGAATCCAGGGGATCGAAAATTCTTCGAATAATTTGTTCGGTACAAAATCAAGCGAACCAAAAGGATTAGAGTATAAAAAGATATTTGCTCCTGCAGCTTTGTATGCGGCTAATTGCTTTTTGAAAAAATCGGAAGTTTTAAGAAGAAGTTCATCACGCAAATCAGCGGGTCCGGAGAGCAGCATATCAATCCATTTTTCCATTCCCATAAGCAGTGAAGGCATAGCCATAGAAGCTGTTAGATAACAGCAAATCGGATATTTTCCATCGGATTCTCTTTTTAATATTTGTAAACATTTTAATGTTTCTTCAAATTTCGGGTGACTTAAAATATCATCCGGAATTTCAAGTTTGTGAATATCTTCCGGTTTCCTGATTACCATGTGTCCCACATTGGGCGGACCATAATCAGAATAAATAATATTTTTACATCCTAACAATTCAGCTTCCTTGCCCACGTAAAAGAGTGACCAGAGATTATCATAACCATATTTTTCACGCATCTTCAACTGCCCTTCGGCAACGTATTCTCCTTTGGAATAATATTCTTTTAAGGAGAGTCCCAGTTCTTTTGCGCCCTGATCCAGCAAGTTGCAAAACACCGGTATGCGATCCGATTTCTGACCATTTGCCGCGGCTATAAGTCTTTCCATTCCGGTTATCATGGTTGTACCTCCGAAATTAATTGTGCTATTACTTTTCCGGCTGCAATTCCGTTTTCCGCCCAGGCATCTGCCTTTACCGATTTATATAATTCATGGTCATACCTATACGGTGCGCCGCCAACAATTATTTTAATTTTTCGTTCGAGTTCTTTTTCAATTAGAATTTTACGTACCCCGAGACAGGCGTTTTCACCGCGCGCGGTGTGCAGCATCATTGAAGAAATACCTATAACTTGGGCTTGATGATTGATGGCTTCATTAACGAATTTCTCGGCAGATACATTTAATCCAAGATCAACAGACTCGATCATTTGCGCTTTTAAACAGCCGATAACAATTTTTTTCCCTAACCCGTGAAAATCTCCTTGCGAGGTTCCGATAACCAACTTGCCAATAATTTTCGAAGGTGTAGAAAACATGGCGAGCATTTCGTCCGTAACCTGAGCGGCTATTTGCGCCGTCATAAAATGTTGCGCAAGGCTTGCTCCAAAATTCTGCCTAATTGAAGTGGTCATATATTCGATAGAAGGAACAACTACATTAAAAACAATAGTTTCGGGAGTTACTCCTTTTTGCAGAGCTTCGTGGACAATTCTCAGCGCTGCATTTTTATCCGTATCAAATATCGCCTGGTTGTACGCTTCCTTTATTTTACTAATCATTTTGCATCTCCTCCCCAAGATTGAGACGTTATTGAACTTAGTTAATTAATTAAAAAATTTCGCGGTCAACAGTAATTATAAACTCATAAAGAGAAATTCTCTTTCTGCAGCACTTAAAACCGAATTACCGGATTAAGATAAAAGACCTTCTGCAGTTACAAGTTCTGTATGTATGTTTTGTTTCTGGTGTTTCAGCCGTACATTATTCACCTTCATTTTACCTTTTGAAAGTATCGGATCGTTATGTAAAAATGATTTTAGAGTCTGATTTTGATAGAGGAGATTTTGGTGATGTGGTTTTTCTAAGAGATTTGTTCCAGCGCAATTCTGTATGTCATGCAATTCTTCATTAATGTTAATTATTCCCCAAAGATTATGATATGGACTAATAACTGCGTTACGGCGAACTGAAAGCGAGAAGAAATGGATATTGTTTCTTACGCTGTTTTTAACATTACATAATGTTCCTTTTTTTTCCATTCTCTTTCTCGAAAATTGAATTGAAAAAATTTACAGTTTTAGTAAAACCATTTGTTGCAAACATATAAAATTTTTAATTAAAAAGGTAGAGGGAATGATTTATCTTTTTCAATTTTTCTTTCCCGTTTACAAAATTTAAGGTTTTTCAATTCCGTTTGTCCGGATGGAAAATTATTTCACTTTTTTTAGTTGAACGAACACTGCGCCAACAGCGGCTATACCCATTCCAATTCCCTCTTGCAGCGTTATAGCTTCACCTAAAAAAAACCAGGCAAGCAGAGCAATTTGGATTAACATAGTGCCGTTAATAATGCTCGACTCCATCGCTGTAAGTGAGCGGAGCGTTATGTTCCACAATGTAAAAGCAAAAGCAGTATTGATCCCCGCAAGCCAAAATAAGAAAAGCCAGTTTTTTGTATTTAGTAACGGAAGCCCATTCATTGTTAAACCGATGACCATTAAAATTATTGCGCCAACGCCCATGCTAATAAATGTTACTACAACCGGACTAATATTTTTCTTCCGGTTTATATCCCGTCCAATAATCGCCGAAGCAGAATTTGCTAAAACTCCAACAAGCATTATTAATAAGCCAAGCGATTCGTTACCAACTAAGGTAACAGGGAAAAAATAAGTAACGATCCCTACAATAAATAAGCCTGATCCGATCCATTGCAGGTAAGACGGTTTTTCGTTTAATAAAAAAACTCCCGCTATTGCTACAACAAATGGAGTAAAATTGAGCAGTAAACTTACGGTAACGGAAGGGAGAAGCGAAAGCCCTACAAACTGCGCCCCTTGCGTAAAAGTGTAAAAAACTAATCCGAGAAGAATAAGTTTTTTCCAGTGCGAAGCGTTCAGTTGTTTTATTTCCGTTAAATATTTTCTTTTGAAGAGGAAAGGGATGAAAATAAGAAACGCTAAAAAGTAGCGTAACCCTGCATACGTTACCGGAGGAATATCAACCAAACCCCATTTAATAATAATAAAAGAAGTTGACCACAAAAACGTTACAAGCAGCGCTTGAAGGATCGGGAAAATATGAGTTTGTTTTTTTTCGTTCATAAAATCATAACCAAAATATTTTGAAGGAAAGGATGAATGATTGTATGGCTGAATGAATGAATGAATCTACTATATCCTTGCCAACTGCCGACTGCTGACTGATCACTGCCAACTGCCGACTACTTCACTATCTCAATCTCCGTTCCCATTGGAACATTGTGAAAAAGTTCTTCAATCTCAGAATTTGTAAGCGCGATGCAGCCCAAAGTCCAATCTTGGAAGCGTTGAAATTTACCGATGAATCCATATCCATTTGGCAAACCATGAATTTTAATTTCTCCGCCTGCAGATTTGCCAAACTTTACTGCGTGAAGACTGTCCGATTCGTTTGGATAAGAAACAGCAAGGTTTAAATGATAATCGCTGTTGGGATTTCTATCATTAATCGTGTAAATACCTTCGGGAGTTTTTTTATCTCCTTCAAATTTTTTTTTACCGATAGGAACGCCGCCGAGTGAGATTGTGTAGGTTTTCAGCGCCTCTCCGTTTGAGTAAACGGTTAACTGACGCTTATGTTTCACTACTAAAATTTTGTCTATCTTTTTAGAGGTGTCTATTTTTTTTTCGGGGAAGAAATAGTAACCGAGTATTACTACGACAAAAAGGAGGATTCCATATACTAATGCCTTTTTCATTCCTGTCGCTCTTTTATTGGTTTATAGAGTTGCACATATTTCAATTTAAAGTCATGATTAAATTACAAAAAACTTTTTAATCAGTATCTTATTTCAATTCAGCTTAGAGAAAACCGTCTATCAAGTAAATAATACTTGACAATATGTCAAGTTTACCTTACATTTGCTCTGTAAAATTTTATCGAATTATTAAAAGAGTCCACTATTAAAACTTATTTAAGAAAATACCGATTTGAAAATGGTGAGTTAAGTCAGCAGCAGCTCGCCGATTTAGTAAAAGTTTCCCGTCAAACCATTGTAGCTATAGAGAAAGGCGGTTATAATCTTTCTGTTAAACTTGCTTTGCAATTAGCTAGCAAATTAAACACAACAGTAGAAAACTTATTTCAACTTGAGGAGAAAGACAATGTCTAAAAAAGACCCCATTTTTTGGCTGGCAACCTTCATTTTTATTTTAGGTGTTGCCATTTTTGGAATCACCCAAAATCAATTGTGGTTGTTTTTATTAACCGGTTCGTATTTGCTTCGTCCAACTCTGGCTTCGCTGAACATTGCAAAGTCACTTGTTGATGAACGACAAATGAGCATCCAATACCGTTCGGGAAATATTGCATTTGCAACTATGATTATCGGATGTATAATCATGTCTGTTTATCAAAGCAGCAAGGATGACCATAGCTGGGAATTTTTTAGTGCGATCGTTGTTGTTGGTCTTACGGCAAAGGCTTTATCAAATGTTTTTTTAATAGGCAATTACCGCGAATCGGGAACTAAAATAATTATGGGTGTTGGATTGATGCTGGTATTGTTCGTTTCATTAGAAAATGGATTTTCAATTGGAATGTTAATTGAATCAGCTCCATTTTGGGGAATTGTTGGATTAGGCTGGTTGTCAAAAAAATTCCCACGAACAATTGGCGGAATTATTCTTGCGATAACAGTAGTTCTTCTCATCTTCATTCTTAGCAAAGGATTTATTATCGGACAAATAATTACCGCAGTAGTTGTATCAGTCCCGTTGGTAACTGCCGGTGTTAGTCTAATTATTGGTGATCGAATTGAAAGCGATCCAGATGGCGAAACCGTTGTTTAATAAATTGAGATTTGCATTTTACAGAATTACAAAAAATGTGTATTAAAAAGGTTCTTCAAGTAAAATAATTTCATCAAATTAAATGGAGTAGTTATGTTAAATCAAAAGCGCTCTTTTTCATTTTCTATCATGGGAATTGTTTTCATGGGATTACTCTTCGGTTTTGGAGAAGTAGTTAATGCGCAAACAAAAATTCGAGTAGGTGTTTTCGATTCAAGAGCGGTTTCAATAGCCTACTATCAATCGAAGTTTTCAAATGTTCAGCAAGCTTTTGGCACTTTACATACACGCATGAAAGAAGCAAAAGAAAAAGAAGACAAAAAAGCGATTGCATCAATTGAGCGGGAAGCAACACTTAGGCAGGCAATGATGCACGAACAGGGATTTGGAAGAGGATCAATCAATAATGTAACGGAGACTGTAAAAGATAAAATGGCGCAACTTGCAAAAAGTGAAAATCTTTCCGCAATCGTTTCTAAATGGGAACTTGTTTTTAGCGGCGCCGATGTTGTTACAATTGAGGTTACTGAAAAGATTGTTGATTTCTTCGAACCGAACGAAAAAATAAAATCGATGATGAAAGAGATCATGGGATCGGAACCGATAAAAGATGCGTATTTGATTGATGATTAGTAGAACATTTGACGAAGCCGTTAATAAATAACCATCTTAATCTTAATCTTTTTCTTAATCCAGAATAAGTGTTGAGAAATGAGTAAGAATAAGATTATGATTAAGACTTTAAATGTGGCTTTTGCGTAAAGTGAGTTAGTAGTTAATTGGTTAAACTGAAATTTGCTCGCACAATCATTGGAGCAGCGGAAAAACTTTATCCCGTCCTTTGGTTACCACTACCCCGAAAAGACTACATTTTTGTTCTAACACCGCACAACCATAAATGGATTGTGCTACTTGAATAAATCCCGATAAATCGGGATAATAATTCTCACCCGCCTTTTGGTTACTGCTACCCCGAAAAGATAGTTAATGGTTTTGTCACTTTTCTCTTTCAACGAATGATCCTTAACAGTCAAGAAAACCTAATTTAATTTATACTTTTTACGGAAATTGTTTTTAAATACTTCCCAGATTTTTGTTGAATCAAGCATATAACAATTTTCAGGATCAATTAATTGATTTTCGTTTAACAATAGTAGTGAGGAACTTTCTTCCATAGAAAACATACCAAGCCTAAATGCTTCATTTTCGCTTTCTAATTTCCAATGGTCAACCGCTATAAAATACGAATTACCTTTCTCAATAGAAGGGAAACTCTCTTGAAACCAGTGAACTAAAAAACTTACTGTTATTGTATCCTCTTTCTTGAATCTCTTCTCTCCTTTTATAACATCTTCAACTAAACAAATCAAATCAAATTCCGGAAACGTATTATTATCTTCTTTCAGTATGTAAATAGCATTTTGAACATCTAGAATTTTAATCCTAAGGTAATAGGACATTTTCAGAATTTGAGTAAAACCACCTCCAAATCTTTCATTTATAAGATTTCCTAATATTCCCATTCTTACACCAGGTTTTACTCCAATAGGTTTTCCCTGGTTTTTAATCGTTTCAGCTCCCCATACATCATATTCAGCTTTCATTTGCTTTCGAAACCCAACGGGGTCATCTTCAGTGGCTATATAAAGGGCATCTCTAAAAACTCTTGTATGAGTTAACAAAAAGGTAAAGAAATAAAGAAAGAGAAAAAGTAAAGTTGTATTTTTACAGTAGTAATAAATGAGAGATATTTAGTGAGCCACGGGAAATACAAAAACAAACAAGCAAAAGGATTCTTCGACGAATCACATCGCTTAGACCAACTAACAGTAACCAAAGACCCGCTGATAAAACTTAAAGAACGCATAGACTTTGAACTGTTCCGCCCACAGCTTGAAGAAGCTTTGTATAAAGAAGGAAAAGGAATCGGAGGCGCGCGCCCATATGATTATGTACTCATGTTTAAGATATTGATCTTGCAACGCTACTACAACATCAGCGACGATATGATGGAATATGCTATCTTGGATCGCCTTTCCTTTATGCGATTCTTGGACTTAACACTGGCAGATAAAGTCCCCGATGCCAAAACAATCTGGCATTTTAGAGAACAATTAGTTAAAAAGAATATAGTCGGAAAACTCTTTGACCGATTCAAAGAAGAATTACACAAAAATAATCTTATAGGCAACGAAGGAAAAATAGTGGATGCCAGTTTTGTAGAAGTTCCGATACAACGAAACAATCGAGAAGAAAACAAACAAATAAAGGAAGGGGAAATTCCCGAAAAGTGGAAAACCAATCCCAATAAATTGGAGCAGAAAGATATTGATGCGAGATGGACAAAAAAGAACGGAAAGAGCTATTACGGTTATAAAGATCATGTTAAAGGTGATGAGAAAAGTAAACTGATAGATTCATATACAGTAACCGATGCCAGTGTCCATGATTCGCAAGAGACGGAAAATTTACTTGAAGAAGAAGACAAAGGACAAGGACTTCATGCAGATAGCGCGTATAGTGGCAAAACAGTAAAAGAAGTTGTTGAAAAATATGAGATGACTAATCACATTCACGAAAAAGGATACAGAAACACTCCGCTAACCGATGAACAAAAAGAAAGTAATCATCACAAATCAAAAACAAGAGCGCGAGTGGAACATATTTTCGGATTCATAGAAAACAGTATGCATGGTTCGTTTATCCGAACCATCGGTATCAAACGAGCTACTGCTGTTGTGGGTTTGATGAACCTAACCTACAATATTTTCCGTGCTATTCAACTCGGATATGCTGCTGCATAAACAGCAGTGTGCTAAGAATGATTTAGATAATCCAATAAAACGAGAACTCAAGAAAATAAATAAGTAAAAACAACAAATAACCTTCTGGACAAACAAACTTCTTCTGAAGTCATCCAGTGGATTTACAAAATGCTGTTTTTAGAGATGCCCTAAAGCAATTTCGCAGCGTTAAACAATTCATCATTTGAAAACTTCTTTTGCATACCGAGTTTCTTATCATAATGAGCTACAATATTATTTAATTCAGTATAAAAATTCTTAACACTTGGTTTTATCTCATCCGTTTGCTGCGGTAAAAGAGCTGAGATAAAAATTAACACAATTAATACTGTTGACTTTTTCATAAATACACCAACATTAGTTTTTCGGTTGTTTTTCCCATTCAATCATTCATCCATGCAAACATTCATTCAATCTTTCCATCTCAATGCTTCCACAACTCCCTATCCAAACTTCTGTACTGTATCGCTTCGCTTACATGTTGCGGTAAAATGTTATCGGACTTTTCAAGATCGGCGATGGTGCGGCTTACTTTTAGAATTCTATCGTAAGCGCGGGCAGAGAGTCCAAGTTTTGTCATCGCCATTTTTAATAGCTCCGCGCTCGCGGTATCCAATTGGCAAAACTGCCGCACTTCTTTTGAACCCATATCAGCGTTGTTGTAAATTCCTTTTAATCCTGCGAACCGTTTTAGCTGTACATCGCGTGCGGCAATTACTCTCTCTCTAATTTCTTTTGAAGCTTCTCCGTTATGCGTAGATGAAAGCTCGCGGTATTTTACAGCGGGAACTTCAATGTGAATATCAATCCTATCCAACAGCGGACCGGAAATTTTTGCCATATATTTTTGTATTTGCTGCTGCCCGCACGTGCATTCTTTATTCGGATCGGTGTAATACCCGCATGGACACGGGTTCATCGCCGCCGCTAACATAAAATTTGCCGGAAACTCCAGCGACATTTTAGAACGGCTGACAGTAACCTTCGCGTCTTCCAAAGGTTGGCGCATTACTTCCAAAACATTTTTTGGAAATTCAGGAAGTTCATCTAAAAATAAAACTCCGTGATGCGCAAAAGATATCTCTCCCGGACGCGGGAACGAACCGCCGCCAACCAACGCTGCATCTGAGACCGTGTGATGAGGAGAGCGGAATGGGCGTTCTGTTATCAATGCGAATTCTTTGTTCAATATTCCCGCCACTGAATGAATTTTTGTAGTCTCAAGCGCTTCATTAAAA
>Ga0209211_10003675_pt1 | contig 24669 bp, 33 predicted proteins | sample RifGroA2_FD_183992 | JGI IMG/M metagenome (GOLD analysis project Ga0209211, IMG submission 183992) | Groundwater microbial communities from Rifle, Colorado, USA - Groundwater A2 (SPAdes) (version 2) | ecosystem: Environmental > Aquatic > Deep subsurface > Groundwater | place: Rifle, Colorado...
GTATCTTGCATGGCTGGAATGTTTTACTGCCATGTCTTGATTGTAGCACCGGCCTATTCCGAACCATTGCTTTGGCCGCTCTGATTCCCCAATGCCAGAGCATTGGGGCTTGACGCGGCTTTGTCAATAAAAATTCCTTAAAATTGGACATTCGGTAATCTTTTATCCCTGAACTGCGATCTCTACCCCGAATTTTTCTTTTATGAAAGATTTTATTTTATCTACTTCGCCCTTGAGAATTATAAATTTTTCTTTGTAATCAGTCATCATTTTTACAAAATTATCCAGAGTTACCGCCAAGTTTCTTATTTCAGACCGCAATTCTGATATGTCATACTCAATTTTTCCTAACCTTTGGTCAATTTTACCCTCCAAGCCACCAATTCGATTTTCTAGTTTTTCAAATCTCCCATCAACTTTTTCAAACTTAAAATCCGAAGCCTCAATAATAGATTTTTGGTATTGCTCGAACTTAGTATCTAAAATCGCTTCCAGATCTTTTTTTGTTAATTCGGCCATAAAACAATGCTATTACTTTAAAATATTCGGATCAACCCACATGCAATTAGCGTTTGGGCGGGATACCGGCGGCCGCTTTCTTTAAAGACAAGAACGGGTTGGGACGGCCGGTGGTAAGGCCGGCAACATCAAGGTCGGGTGATTCCGAGAAGCCCAAAAATTGCTGGTCCGAGAAAAACGCCGTATCAATATGAATTTTTTTTATCCGTTCAACCATCTCTAAAACGGGACCGCCGACGGCCGGCGAAATCTGCACGACTTGGATGCTTGACTGCTGATACCACCAGATACCAACTCCGATTATCGCAAGTATTATTATGATAGTAGGCAGATTTTTCATTTCTGATAGTAAGATTTAGCTTTTAAAGAATATGTCAGCGCGCCGCCATCCGAAGATACAAAAGATATTTCAGACATATCTATAAGCCGCAAATTTTTCTCCATCGCATCAAGCAAAGATCTGAATGCCTCATAGCTTCCGGTTACGGAAAGCCCGTAACTTACCTGAGTAGGAGGCTTTACGCCCCCGGTTGCCGCCTGCGTTGCCGGAGCTAACTGCTGTGAAGATACTTCTGCGCTAAAATTAATACTTTTTAAAGCTATTCCGCGCGCCCTTGTCAGAGTCTCAAAACTGGCGAGTAAATCTTCTGTATTCGCTTTCGGAGGAAGTAATTTTTCCAGCCTTGCCAAATCCGATTTGGAAATTGAATTTCTGGCAGCTATGAGGTCGTCGCGCAAAGTCTCAACCTCCTGGAGCCTCGCCAGATTATCGGAAATTACCGCCGACTCGGCGCGCAAACTTAATATATTGTCCCACAGAGGCCTCGCTACCATAAAAACCAATGCTACCGCCGCCGCCGCAAAAATTATGGAAATTAAAGCTTTCATTTCATTATTTAAAATTGATTACGGTGGTAAAATTAACCGAACCGGTTTCTTTTAACGAAGTATTTGAAAATGTCGCGGACAATATTTCCGGCTGGTTTTGGATTATCTTTATCTGCGAGGCTATCTCTGTATAGCTTGGAGCTTCACCGGCCAGAGAAAGGGTTTTTTTGTCCGCGTTGTAATTGAAAGTTGAAAAACTTACATCGGGCAGGGTATTTTTTTCAAGAAAATCGAAAATCGGAGAAATATAAGTATGGCTATTTATCAACGCTTTCGCGTTATTGATGGAATTGGAAAGCCTTTCCAGCTCATTTATCAATGAAGGCTCGAACTTTGTGTCCAAATCCGCCAAAACGGCTCTTTGCTGGTCTATCTGCCTTATTAAAATCTTCTTATATAAATACAGCAGTCCGGAAAAAACTCCGGCAAGTATCAAAAAAATGAGCGCTAGGCGCGAAAAAGCCCCCAAGCCTTCCGCCTTGTAATATTCAATGCCCGCTGGCACTTTTTTCGGTATAAGCGAAGTCTCTGCCATTAACTTTTATTATAACACAGGCGAATAATTCACATGTCCAATGGTTGTGCATAAATCGAGAACTGGGCCCTTGACGAGGCTTATGGGTTTGCTATCTTGGCATCAAGATACCAATCCTGGAAATTCACGCTCTGTGGGAGTTTCCATAAAAACAATCCTGTTAAAGCAGGGTTGTTTTTTATTAAAACCATAATCGCGATATCCTGAGTATCGTGGCAATCTTAGACTATGAGAAAATTTGTAAAGATTTTGGGGATTTTGGCAGTAATTTTTTCATTAGCATCTTTATACAACTTCTTCGCACTCGGACAAAGAGATTTGGGATTCTCGAATGTCTATTATTATTGCGAGAATGGCATTTCCCAAATTTATCCAGCAGGAATGATTGACGGCATTGACTCTAATTACAAAACACAGGTGTACACTTATTACGACAAGAATGGCATATCCATTGGAGCATGTAGGCCTGATGAAGCGCAGGAATGTATGAGAGTGAAAGAATTGGCAGGAACTTGTGAAAAACGCGGGATTCCTCTTTACAATCTTATTATACCCAGATACCTCTGGGATTTGTGGATTGCTTTAAATAGCACTCCATCTGCTCCGCATTAAAACTCCCTCAGCGCCAATCCCACCGCGTTCACGAAGCTCGGGCCAATTTCCTTTAGAGCGGGTTCCAGGAACGGAGGATAAACTACTTTATAGAAAGGATTTATCATGTCTACTTCAACGCCGTAACTTTTTATCAGAGCGTCTTTAGCGCCGGGGAGCAGTGCTCCGCCTCCTCCGATAAGCACGCGCGATATCGCGCGTCCGCCTTTTCTTTTCCAATCTATCAGGAAACGTTCGCCTTCCGAGCTTGAATATTCGAACAAGGTCTCCAAAATCGAGGCCACTCCTTCGTTTTCCGGCTTTTTCAATAGTCCGGCCTGACGTTTTAAAATTTCCGCGCGCTCAAAATCGATACCCATGGACTGCGATAACGCAAGTGTCAATTCCTGTCCGCCGTGGTCGAAACCATGCGAAGACCGAATGACCCCGCCGTCGGCGATGGAAATTTTTGTTGTCGCGGCTCCGATATCCATCAGTAATATGCTTCCGAAATCTTCTTTAATAGAGGCTCTGGCAAAAGCAAAAACCTCAATCTCAAAAGCGGATACTTCAATCCCCGCATCTTTCAAAATACTCCTGTATTTTGAAATAACCTCTTTGGGGACCGCCGCCAAAATAATGTTCAAAAACTTTTTCTTGCCTGAACCCGGAGAAGCGACTTTCATTTCTTTGCTCTGCGGAGGCAGAACCCACCAGTCTATCTCAACCTCGCTCATCGGTATCGGAATATATTTTCTTGCTTCAAATGGCACGGCTTCCTTGAGCTCAGTCTCGGAAAGATTCGGCATCTCGATAGTGGTAAGAAAACTTTCTTTTATCGGTATGGAAACGGTAGCTTCCTTGGCAGTAACCTGCGATTCCTTAATAAGATCTTTCAGGGCCTCCGCCATTTTATCGCCGATAATCCTTACCGACCTTCCCGTCTGGCCGTCTACTCCGTATTTCGCAAGAGATAACTCGCCGTATGTTTCCAATATCGGACGTTCGCGTTCCTTTTTCAGCTGGACAACCTTCAGCGAGGAAGATCCGAGGTCTATGCCCAAAAAACTCTTATTCTTTTTAAATTGAGAAAAAGTTTTGTTGATATTAAAGTTTTGAAAAAATGTATTTAGTGCCATTGATTTGATATCCACTTTTGCTTTAATACTAGCACAATGCGCCTATTGGATAAAGTTTTGGACCTGATAATACCCCGTAAATGCGCCGGCTGCGGAATGCAGGCGGAGATATTCTGCCGGCAATGCGTTAACGCTTCATATACACCGAGAACCGCCTGCCTTTTTTGCGGGCAAAGGAACCTTATGGGAGAAGTGTGTGTGTCATGCAGAAGACAGGCAAAAACCCCGCTTAAACGGGTATTTTGGGCGGGACGATACGATGGTGAATTAAAAAAGGCCGTTTGGGCCTTAAAATACGGAAAAAGGAGGGAAACGGCAAAGCCATTGGGCGAATTGCTCGCGAGAAAGTTTTTTTCTATAACTTTGGAAGCTGAGATCTTTTCTTCGCACTTAACCCTCTCTACGGGGGCTCCGACGCGCATTCAGAAAAGTTCTCAACTTCCTCATTTTTTAGCGAAACCGCCCGGAAAAAAGTCGCCCTCTTTGAAGTCCGACTTCCCCGGGAAGTCGGACTTCTTTCCGGGCGACTTCGAGGATGGCGGTTTCGCCGTCATCCCGATCCCGCTCCACTTTAAAAAACAATACGAGAGAGGTTTTAACCAAGCCGAACTTTTGGCGCGTGAATTTTGCAAAATTACCGGCCTCCCTCTTTTAACCGATGTCCTCCAAAAAACAAAAGAAACGCAGGAACAGGTTAAAGTTGAAAATAAAGAATTAAGACTCACGAACATGGAGGATGCTTTTGAGGTCTCACTTGGCAATCCGATTGCCAAGCGGCTAAATATTATTTTAATTGACGATGTCTCAACAACCGGTGCCACGCTGACGCATGCCGCAAACGCGCTAAAAAACGCCGGAGCAAAAAATATTATCGGCCTCGTCGTAGCGCACGGATAAGAACTTATTCGATAGGAATAGATACGTAAAAGGCGGTTCCTTGCGGAGATGATTCGCACGAAGCGGCGTAGCCAAGAAGAGTTGCTGAATTTGTTCTCTTAGTGCCTTTACATCGTTTGTCAATTCACGAATTTCTTCGTGCACAGAAACCAATTTTAAATCAAGCTTTTTTCCAAAAGCCCTTCTATTGCATCCAAATCCTGTTTAGTTAATGCCATATCAAGATACTACTATGAGCGCCGAGCTATCGTCAACAAGCCGCTTTTTTTATTTTAGCCCTTAAAATCTGAACCAATCTCTCAGTGTCCTCGGCCAGCCGATGCTGATGAGCAGTACCAAGGGCGCTCCCCAATTTGCAGAGCGATCAACGAAATCCCAAATCGGCATTCCGACGAGCGGGCGCAGAAGCGCCATGCCCTATAAACTAGCCCGCAACCGCGATGCGCAAAACCCATTGAAGAGCTTTATTGTTTTCCATTAATTTTTTTCTTTACTTCCAATAATATTCGGCTATTTTATTATATCACTTTCGCCAAATTCCGCTTTTTAAGAAATAATTTTCTTCCTTTTGAGCAAGAGTGAGTTTGATACGACGGAGATTGAACTTGTGGCCATTGCTACCGACGCGAATATTGGGTTTAAAAGGATTCCCCAGAAAGGATAGAGAACGCCCATTGCCACCGGAATCAAAACGACGTTGTAACCGAATGCCCAGAAAAGATTTTGCTTAATCGTCATCATTGTTTTTTTTGAAAGCAATATTGCCGATGCAACAGAGCGCAGGTCTTTGTTGATCAAAGTTATGTCCGCAGCTTCAATTGCCACATCGGTTCCCGTACCCATCGCGATGCCGATATCGGCCGCGGCGAGCGCGGGAGCGTCATTGATGCCGTCCCCCACCATGGCGACGACCTTACCTTCGGCCTGTATTTTTCTTACCTCCGCCTCTTTCTCATCCGGCAACACTTCCGCGAGTACGCGGGTAATACCTACCTGTTTGGCAATTGCCCGCCCCGTAAGCTCGTTGTCGCCCGTCAGCATAATTGATTCGATACCCATCTTTTTTAAATTTTCCACCGCCATCTTTGCCGTTGGCTTTACTTTGTCTGCTGCCGCGATAATTCCCGCGAGCTTCCCGTCCACAGCAAGCAGGCTCAATGTTTTTCCTTCCCGGGTTAAGCGGCTTATATCTCCTTTGGCTGAAAAAATATCTATGCCGTTGTCCAACATCAATTTTTCTTTTCCCGCGAATACCTGCTTTCCTTTAATCAATGCTTTTATTCCGTGGCCCGCGATAGATTGGAATTTTTCAATAGGTTCGAGCGGCATTGCTTTCCGCAATTCGGTTTCTTCAATAATCGCCTTTGCCAAGGGGTGCGCGGACCCTACTTCAAGACTTGCCTCATAACGCAGGATGTCCTGCTCCGTAAATCCTACGTAGGCAACGACATCGGTAACCTTCGGCTCTCCTTCCGTCAGCGTTCCCGTTTTGTCAAAAATTATTGTTTTTACTTTATGCGCTATCTCCAAGCTCTCGGCATCTTTGATAAGTATTCCATGTTCCGCGCCCTTTCCTGTGCCGACCATAATCGCCGTCGGAGTCGCAAGCCCCATCGCGCAAGGACAGGCGATAATAAGAACTGCGACCATGTTAAGCAGTGCGAATAAAAGTGTGGGAGGCGGTCCAAAAATATACCAGACGGCAAAGGTGAAAATCGCCATCATAAGAACAACCGGCACGAAATAAGAGGACACCAGATCCGCAAGCCGCTGAATCGGCGCCTTGCTCCCCTGCGCTTCCTGCACCAATTTAATTATCTGCGCGAGCATTGTGTCAGCACCAACTTTCGTTGCCCTGAAAGTAAATGTCCCTGTTTTATTCATCGTAACGCCTACCACAGTGTCGCCAACCGCCTTATCAACCGGCATGCTCTCGCCCGTTATCATAGATTCATCAATTGATGATTCTCCTTCGGTAATTATTCCGTCAACGGGAATTTTTTCTCCCGGGCGTACCCGGATAATATCGCCGATAATAACTTCGCCCATCGGTATATCTATTTCTTTTCCGCCGCGCAACACCCTGGCGGTTTTTGCTTGAAGCCCGATAAGTTTTTTAATGGCTTCGGATGTACCGGCCTTGGCCTTTGCTTCAAAATAGCGACCCAACAAAATAAGTCCGATGATGACCGCCGCTGTATCAAAATACGGCATCGGCTCAATTCCTATTTTTATTACCAATTGCGGGAAAATCGTCACAAAAGCCGAATACAGGAAAGCGACCGTAGTGCCGATGGCGACCAGCGTATCCATATTCGCGGTTCGGTGCCGAAGTGCCGAAATCGTCGCCCGATAAAAACCGAAACCCGCCCAAAATTGAACGGGGGCGGCTAATAACAATTGCAGCCAAAAATTCTGCAAAAACATCGGCGCCGTTTTCATAATGCCGGGAAAACTGCCCCACAAAATAAGCCCGCCTAAAAAAAGGCTGACAATAACTTTGGACCGCAGGTTTTTAAGCTCCAACAGTTTTTCTTTTTGTTCATCATCCTCCGACCGTATTTCTTCGCTGATCAATGCCTGATAGCCGACATTGGAAACCGCAGAAGCAAGCTTTTCGTCGGTAACTTTCGCGGGATCGTATGTTACCGTCGCTTTCTCCGTGGCAAGATTAACCGTGGCATTTGCGACTCCATCCACTTTTTTTAACGAATCTTCGAGTATCATTACGCATGACGCGCAATGCATTCCTTTTATCGGAAAAGTTTTTTTAGTTTGATTCATATTATTTTACGATTATTTTTCCATGATACATGTTCATCCCGCAGCTGTACGTAAACTCCCCGCTTTTTTGAGGCGTAATTTCAACCTCGATTTTTTGATTAAGCGGAAGGCGTTTCTTTATCTTGAAGTCTCCCAAAACAACCTCTTCAAGGCAGGCCGTGGGATCTTTGCGGATAAAATTCAGCTTCGTGGTTTTTCCTTTTTCAATCGAAATAATTTCCGGAGAATAGCCGCCGTCGACTATTATGTCCACGGAACCTTTAACCGCGGTCTCTTTCCCTTTTTTCGCGAGAAAGAACCAATAAGTAAATCCGATGCCCAAAACGCTTGCGGCAAGAACTATTATCTTATCTAAGCTCATATATTTATTTTAATCTTCTATATTAATTTCTGCTAATTTTGACCCCATACTGCAGGTAATATTCAATATTCCCGATTTTGTCGGAGTAAACGTATTTTTGCTTACGGTGCCGTCCATGGGAATGGTTATATTGAATTCCGGTATCACCCATATGGACATGCATCCGCCGAGCGGCACCTTATCGTCTATGGTCAATTCAATCGGGACGCCTTTTTTGGCAGTAAGCGAATTCGGATAAACACCGCGTTCTCTTGAAACCTCAATAAAAAGTTTCTGCGTTTTCGGACAGCTGGCAATTGTCGGATCGCACGGCATGGGCGCGCTCTCCGTAGCTTCAATTTTTGCCCCGACAATTCCGGAGGTGTTAGGTATTACGGTAAACCCGGAACCGCGGGTCATCATTCCCATGCTGCAATTGAACGGAATATCCCCTGTTTTTTGGGGAGTGAATGTGATCGTGGTAATTCCCGTTGAAAGGAATTTGCTTATACCCAAAGACGGCACGACGATAACCCTGCCGCATCCAGCCGCATTATCTCCGTCTATTTGCCATTCAACCGGCACCCCTTCAACAACTGTGAATCTGTTGGGCGTGTAAGTGTAATCGTTTACCATCATTTTCACGATTTGTTTTCCGTTCACTATTTGTACGGAAGGTGTGCCCGGCTGTCCGGCATTATTTGATCTTGCCGTAAAAGCTGATGCGAAATTAAAGTTGTAGCCGGCAAGAGTCAGGCCGTTGTTTATATTGAACAGAGACAGAAGCACTAAAAGCACACCGGCAAATCTTAGAAAATGTTTTTGGAATGCGCCTTTAGCAAAACTTGAAACGGCACCGAGCGAGAGAAGTGCCGGCATTGTTCCCAGGGAAAATACAAGCATGGTAAGCGCTCCTATTTTCCAATCCCCGCTCGCTAAAACATAGAGTTGCAATGCCTGAGTAAATCCGCAGGGTAGAAAAAACGTTAATGAGCCCAAAACGAACGGCGCGCTCCTGCTGTCTTTCGCGCTTAAATCATGTATCTTGTGGCTGATAAATTTCGGCGTCTTTGGAGCGAATTTCCGCAATCCCGGAAAAAGGTGAAGCAACTGAAATCCGAGCATGAGCATTACGACGCTCACAAACAACATCAGATAGCCGTTCGTTCTGGGCGAAAGTGACAGAACCGAGCCCACTGCTCCGACCATAGCGCCGAAAACTGTGTAGCCCAAAACGCGTCCGATGTTGAAATAAATATGCGGTTTGAATTTTTGAATTCCGGCAAGACCGGGGTGCGACTCATTATATTTTCCGGCAACTGCCAAAAGCAATCCGCCGACAACGACGATGCATGACGAGACCGCGGCAAATAATCCGATGAGAAACACCAATCCATAACTCATGCGCTCTGATACGGAAATATCCGGCAGAAAGTCAAATTGCTTCAAAATATAATACAAAGCGGCTATCGCAAAAAATATCCACCCCATCTGCAAATAGTCTTTTTTTGTGTTTTTGTGTATGACTGCCTGCGGCGGAATATTCTTGTCATGCCAGGAAGATACATGATAACCGTCCCGGCTTATAAGGTCGTTTAGTTTGCGGATGTCCGGTTCGCCGGAAGAAATAATCTCGGCGGAACCCTTCGCATGGCTGACGTGAATTTTCAAAATCCCCGGGACATTTTTTAATTTCCGTTCGATAAGTACCTCGCATGAGGCACAATGCATTCCATGTATCCTAAGTTTTACTTTTTTGAAGTGTGAGTGGTCCATCTGATTTATTTATTAATTCCGCTGAACAAGACGGCGAAAAGCCAGACGGCTAGGAAAGCAATGATGTTCCATATAACTAACCCTGCTAAAAAGGTCGTAATCGTTAATACATTCACGCCCATGCTTACATTCATGTGGAGGGCATACATCATAAATCCGGTACGAATCCCTGAAAAAAATGCCACTCCAGCAAAGCAAATTGTGTAAACGATGCTTATCCATGCCGCGCTCACTTTTAGAAGATGTTGTGTGTTGATCATAAATTTAGTGTTATTTTATTAATCCTTTAATTATATTCCACATCCGCCCTGTTGTTTTACAGGTGCAGATGGAGCTCCCGCGTCCACTCCGCATCCTCCTCCGCCCCCTCCCGTACTCTGTTGCGGAACTTGCTGGAGGATTTTCACAAATCCGGACGAACTGGAATAATCTTTGCTTAATATTTCTTTTGGATTAACCTTCGGCCAATCAACGCCATTAGATTCCATGTACTTTGCTATCGTCAAATAATTATCCGGAAACCAGTATGAATTTACTACTAGCGCTGTTTTATACATTTCGTCTTCGCCGATACCCTGGGAAGCCATCAATTCCAAAAGCCCGAGCATCGCCATCCCGTGGTTGCAGTCGGGAAAATAGGTGGAGTTACCGCAACATGGCCTGTAAATATTTTTACTTACGCGCTCCGCCAAATCCTGCTGTTCTTTTGTGAGTATCACGAACGGATGCCTGCTATAGTGCTCCATAGCGCCTCCTACAGCCAAGGTCCATCCTCCGGTTGATGCAAAATTGCCCGCTCCGCCATAACGGCTGTCTTTCATCGGCCCATAGTCCAAAACATTATTTTTATTTCCAAGTCCCAGCGCCCAAAAAAGGTTCAACAGTATTCCGGAATTTTTCTCCGTTATTCTTATCTGTCCGTTATCTTTCCCGTTCAACAAACTTTTTTCCTCTTCATTAAGCCCTCCCCTCTGTTCATAAAGCATCGTAAAACGTTTGCCGTCTATTACACCGACACTTTGCATTTTGACGCCGAGATCATTCCAGCGAACCGGAAGCAAAACGCCTTCTTCCGGCAAAACTTTTCCTTCAAGCGTTGAACGCGTAATTTTTTCGCTATTTATATCTTTTTTTTCCGCGCGCGCCTCGATCTCTGCAGTATACATCCAGACCGAAGAAAGAATCAGCGCGGAAAGCAAAATGCTAAAAGGCAAGAGATGATCTTTTAGTAAAGCTACAGCGCTCACTGGTTTTTTTACTTCGCTTTCATTTTCATTATTTTCCATAGATTTATTTATTTAGCTAATAAGAACTCAACAGCAGTTTTTCATTTTCTTTTCCAGTTCGGCCGCCCGACGGGAGGGGGAGCTTTTTTTCAAGAAATGTTTTCCGGCAAATGATATGGCTATCAGCATAGAAATGAAAAACCGGAGCCATTCGGTATTTATCAGCGAATAGACCGCCTCAAAACCCGCCGCAATGAATATTGTACGGGCGATAAGCGAACTTCCGCCATATTTCTCAAGCGTATAAGATATCCCAACCACCGATCCTCCCATGAGCATGGCGAGGATCGTCCGGTCTGCCGCGTACCCGAGATAATAAGCCAAGAGCATCCACGTCCATGTACCGGCAACTCCCGCGCAAAACGGACAGATGTTAAATCCTGTTATTTTCCGGAATATCCACGTAATTAGAGTGATGGCCAATATTGAGATGATCGTTATGGTAATCATAAATTTTTCAGATAAAGAAAATAATAATTCCCAGCGCGACCATTGCAATACCTCCCCAGACCCGCATCGCTATCCTTTCTTCTCTTTGCCACGCGCTTACTTTCTCAAGCAGATTTTTGTGCGAGGCGAAAAGAAGTATCGTAACAAGCGGCAAGACAAAGAGAATATTGTAGAGAAGCAAATACCCCACTCCCGCGAAATACGTCACTCTATCGTGCAAAAGTCCGAGCACCATCAGATAAGGCCCTCCCGTACACGGAAATTCGCAAAGCCCCACAAGTACGCCCATAGCGAACGCGGTTGGCAATGAAGCCTTGTCCATCAGCCCCGCAATTTTTGCGTGCGCGAAATCCGGAATTTTTAGTTTAACGGGAAAAGCCGGAAAAATGACGTTGATAAGATTTATTCCGCCCAGCGCGATAAGCAATGTTGCCCCCAATTTCCCCATAAAATGCGGCGTGTTGAATATGTGGAGCGCGTGGAATATTCCGAGGCCGATCAGAATGTAGGCGATGAAGATACCGAGGATATAAAATCCCCCTATCTTTAAAATATTCGAGCGGAGCTTTCCTACGCTGAATAAGAATGCGACAGTTAAGAGCAAGATGGAAAATGCACAGGGATTTATGCTGTCTATCAGAGCCGAAATCCCGACGAGCGGGAGAAGCCATTTCCCCTCGCCGCTGATATTCCATAATACGGCAGTGCCCCCGCTTCCATATTTAAAGAAAATAGCGAAAGCGAAGAGGAAGAAACCGGCCAAAATTAATAATGTTTTTTTATTCATAGCGGTGCCTATGGGGTTACGTAAGCCGAAAATTTAAGCTCGACCGGTGAACCAGCGCTGTTTTCAAGAACAACAATCCTTTCGATCTTTCCTACTCCAGCGGGCCCGTGCGCGTTCGGATCAAAAACCGTATCAACCGAAATTTCTTCTCCCGGTTCCAAAACGATGTTAATCTTCGGTATAGCTACGTGCCCGGGCATTCCGAACGGTCCGAATTTCTCGTCGGCTTTAAAAAGCGTTGCTGTAGTACACATGCAGGACGTATACATTTTCTCAACGGATACCGGCGCGTCCCCCGTATTTTTTACCTTGAACGTATGCGTGACTTTGCCTTTTTTCATTGATATTGTGCCGAAGTCGTATTTCGTCTCGGGAACCAAAAGCGTTCCTGTTCCTTTAACAACTTTCGGCGCGTCGTCTTTTTTTTGGTCCGCGTTCGGCTTGGCGTAAATAATAAGCCCGCCGAAAAGGAGCAGTACTCCCAATCCCCAGATAATTTTTGAATTTTTCATAACAAAACCTCCGATTTTTAATCAGATAAAAAACACGAAAAAACCGTTCGAAGGTTTAGTTCGTGCCTTTATGAAAAATATTGAGGGCTCGCTTCGTGCAGCGAAAGCCAGCGCGTAAATTCTTCTTTATGAAAATAAAAGGGTGAACTATAAATAGTTCCCGCACGCAAAAACAGATTAAGCGGAGAGATTACCGCAGGATAAATAAAAAGCATCGCGGCGAAAAACAACGCGAACAAAAACAGCGTGTATGAAAAATTGTCGGCTAAGATAGATAATGAAAAACTTTTGTAGGCCTCAAGATGAAAAATCGCCACATCTAGCCCCGCGCCTCGCGGACAATCCGCACCCTGTGATACCACGGCGATACAGCCCATGCGCCCGTGCTCTTCATGCTCCATTACCATAAATCCAAAAAGCGCGATGCTCGCAAAACCGATGAGTATTAAAGTTGAAACAACGCTCAATTTCATTACGGCCATTATAGCGCGGTTTTTATAAAAAATCAAGAGGGGAATTAACTACTTAAACACGCTTCCTTTCTGCCATGGTACGCCCAATTTCGGCAAAGCGTAGCGGTCAAGACCGAGCCAGCCGGCGTTACGCCAGGCGAGGATCAAAAATAACTGGAGCAAAAGAAGTATGGGACTCGGACCCACGGTTCCCGCCAGCAAAAAATTAAAGTTCATAACGGAGCCGAAAAACGCGGCAATACCCGTAAACAATCCGACGATAAGGCCCAAGCCCACCAGAATTTCGCCGAATGTAATTACATAAGAAAATAATACCGCGTTAGGCATTGCAAAATCAGTAATAAAAGAAGCGTACCATGAAGACACCTGCGGGTGCGCGCCCGTTGCTTTAGCAAGCGCGCCGGTAAAAAATCCTTTTATCGCCGTACCGGCGCTGTCCCCGACCCATGCCGGATTAGTAAATTTTGCATACCCCGCGTTTATCCAGACATATCCGAGATAAAGACGAATGACGAGCCATAGCCAGGCCATTCTGGTATCGGAAAATAAAAACCGCGATAATTTCGGTTCCGGTATTTCTATTATATTTTCCATAATTAAATATTAGATTTGTTGAATATACTTCCCGGCGCCCAGGGCACGCCCAATTTCGGCAATGCGTACCGGTCAAGGCCTACCCAACCGGCATTTCTCCATGCAAGTATCAAAAATAATTGAAGCAAAAGTAAAACCGGATTCGTGCTGACCGTACCGGCAAACAGAAAATTCAAATTCATGTATATTCCGAAAAACGCGGCGATACCCGTAAGCAATCCGAGTATTAAACCCACTCCCACAAAAACCTCACCCCATGCTACGACGTATGAAAATGCTACCGAATTGGGAAGCGCGAAATTTGTTATAAACGAACCGTACCAGGCCGAAACCTGCGGGTGTGCTCCGGTTGTTTTGGCCAATGCTCCCATCAAATAACCTTTGACGGCGGTTCCCGCCTCCGACCCTACCCATTGGGGATCAATAACCTTCTCATACCCCGCCATAAGCCACTCATACCCCGCATAAAGACGGACAACTAGCCAAAACCAAGCCGCTCTGGTATCGGCAAATAAAAACCGCGATAATTTCGGTTCCGGTATTTGTATAATATTTTCCATGCCTTAATCTTAGCACCGTGTAAACGCTAAGTTATGCACAAGACAAAAACCAAAAACTCCTGGAAAAAATTAAATTTTTGACTTTGGGTTTCCTATAAGTACCTGATTATTTAAATTTCCCCACATCCATCTCGCGGCGTACCGCTCTTCGTAACTTGCCGCGCTTGAGATCATTTTCCTGAAATTCTTATACATTGCCTCTTTCGATCTATTATGAGCATCTTGAGACGTATGTCCTTTTATCAAAATTAAAACTACTAAATTTGATGGCTCAAGAAAAATGCGCGCTATCGGATCCAGTTCTGGTTTGGTAATTTTGTCCGGAGAATATCCGCAAATAAATTTTCTTTTGTATCCAATAAACGTTTTTGCTCCGTTTTTTATCAATAATGCGCCCAAAGCTTGTCCTGCATCGCAGCTTCTCGCATATATAATCCCTTCACCCAATGAACTGGATGCGTTAACAATCGGTTCATTATCATGTCCCATGATCACATATGCGTTTCCGTGTCCGTTAAGAAAAAAGAGACTTGGTTTTTGGGTCAAAGCATAACTTTCAAGTTCAGATTTAACGGCTTTCTTTCCTTTCAGATCATATACCTTTATGTTTTTCTTTTCTGCGGCATGCAAAACTTCCTCACTCCATTTATGGAAATATTGCGTTATAAGGTCGTGATTCGGTCTGGTAACAAGCAAGGCTCTATTCGTTGGCATATACTGCTCCGCTGGCCAATCCTCTTAAAAAATCTAATTCCATTTCCATGATCTGCGTTCCTACTTCGTCTTCCTCTCGAACATGATTGAGCAGAGATTCTTTGTCAAAATCGTCTGAACCAACGGAGATCCGCAAAGTGTCAGGCATAACATTAACACGCTCAATAACCAGCTTTTTCAATTGCTCTTTTAATGCGGGATCAGAAATTATTTGATCAATGATTTTATCTTCGTCGTTCATTGCAGTATTTTTAATTTATACAAAAGATCTAAAATTTCTTTTCCAATTTTAGTATCTTGCTCTATTTCTAGCTTCGCTGATTGCCACGTATACGGCTCATTATTAACAACCGCAACGATTTCTTCTCTCGTAGCTTGCGGCAAGTTGGCGTAAACTTTCAAAAACTGTGTTTTTTTATCCATAACGGCTAACAATATACTTATATTTTACAATAATAACATCTAAGTTATGAAATACCTATTATACCCTGTTCGCACGTGATTAAAGCGTTAATATACCCTTCCGTCAAGCCTTAATATTCTCAACAATCCCAATCTCCTCCGGTGTGAGGCCGTAGAGTTTATTCAATCTTTGCCGATATTAACTTGCGATCTCAAAAATCTTTTTTACTAAAGAAGTTCTGGCATAAAAAGCGCGACTTACAGATCCATGGCCAGGACCCTTTGTCCTGGCCTGTATCCATTTGCCATCTTTTCCAGTTAAAGCCTTAAACCCTTGTGTAATAAGCTTATTTCTAATAAAATCATAATCTGTTTTTATTTCCTTTATTAATTCATCGTCCTCGGCAAAATCCAAACTCGCGACTTTTAAAAGTTTTCCTCCCTCGGCATTTTTGCCATTCCATTCAACAGCACAAAAAACGATAGTTTTGAGCTTAGTCCAGCAATGACTTTCAAAAAATGAATGAGCCCTTAGTTCGTCTGGATTTATCATTGTAATAGCCATTGTCTCTTTCGGCACTAAAACATTATTCACATAATGAAATGCAACAGATTTAAGTTCCCAAGTTAAGCCATTAGGAGCTTTAGAAACATTTGTTTTTAATCCTGCCAATCTTTCAAGAACTAACCCCTTCCAGCCTTTATTTTGTTTTCCAGTCTCATAAGTTGTAATGCCGTGTATTAAGGCTAAAACGCGTAAATTTTTTCCGATGTACTTTCTTAAATTTCTTACGGCGGTTGGACGCGTGACTATTTTCATATATTTAAAATTAATACTTCTTTGTCATCTACTTTATAATCGTAACCAAGCTGTCGTTTTTCTGTTCTTGTTAAGAACGTAGTATCTAATAATATTTTACTTGCCGGAAACTCTGCTTCAATAATTTTGTCGCTCATTTTATTTATATATCTTTTCGCAACTCGACGATCATATGTCCAACTTACTACTCTTTTATCGTTTTTATTATATTCGTTCACGCCCCTATATAACTTTGCTATGTTTGGCTTATTAAAACGAGAAAGAATTTCTATTATATTCTTGCTCGGATTATTAACCGGCGCATCAAAGGCTGATTGGTGAAAATATTTATCGGTCCAATTTATGACGTACTTCGGAATATTGCTATGTCTATTTTTCATGTAATTCATTTAATCTCTTTATTGATACATCTAAATATTTTGACTCATTATCTATACCAATAAATTTTCTGCCGTTTTTTATAGCCGCTAACCCTGTTGTAGAACTTCCAGCAAAAGGATCCAAAACAACATCTCCCTTTTTTGTACTAGCCAAAACAATCCGATTTAGTAATGCAAGCGGCTTTTGAGTAGGGTGCTTACCGTATTTTTTTTCTTCAGGTTTCGGCGTTCCCAAAGACCAAACGGACCTCATTTGCAAATTCGGTTTCTTTATTGGATCTTCCGGCCAATTTCCATTTTTCATCAAGTCGTAATTAAAAATATGTTTTGCTTGCTTTTCTTTTCTAGCCCATATTAAACTCTCATGACTAGCTGTAAAAAATCGGCAACTTAAATTTGGAGATGCATTTGGCTTGAACCAAGAAATATCATTTAAAATCCTATAATCCAAAGCTTGGATAGCGTGACCGCATTGATATATAGAATGGTATGTGCCAGAAACCCAAAGCGTGCCCTCGGGTTTCAAAACTCTTTTGCATGCCTCAAGCCATTTAAAATGGAAATCGTAGTCATCCTTAAATCCCCTGCTTTTGTCCCAATCCCCTTTGTTTACACTTACACGTCGGCCAGCATGTACGCTCATTCCTCCGTTGGATAAGTTATAAGGCGGATCTGCAAAAATCATATCGATAGAATTCTCCGGAAGCTGTGCCAACACTTCCAAGGCATCACCGTTGTACAGTACAACATTATCTCCTTTGAAATAAGGTTTATTTTCAACCGACGACAAAATTTTCTGTTTAATTGGCATCTCGATAATTGGCCGTTCTAATATTGTTAATTGTTCCATAGAATCATTAAATTATCTAATAAATATGTTGATAAATAAGCTTTTTTAAGAAATAAAAAACCCGGAATGCAATATAAGTCGCCTCGGGTCAATACATAGTCTAGAATATGCGTGATCAGAGGCGATAAAGGTTGCGTAAATTTAAAGGTTTAACGTAACCTCTGATTATAAAGATTCCAAATTTTCAACTTCCTTGGTTAAATCTTAACAAAGCAACAGGTGAACGCAAGTTCACCTGTTGTGGATAACTCCCCTAATCCTCGTTATTTAATTACATTGCCTGTCCTGCGGTGCAGTATTTGCAGTATTCTTTGTGAGTAAAAAGCGTATAGACGGCCGAGAGTCCGACAAGGATGTAGACGATCATTACAACCTGCGGCCATGAGCCCAAAAGCATATATACAAGATTCCAGTTGAAAGCAACCAAAAGCCAGTTAATGCCACCGATCCATAACAACGCGTAGGCTATAGAGTGTAAATATTTCATAATAAAAAAGTCTTAATTAACCTAAAAACGACCTTTCCGTGTTTAAGATTTATTATAACCGACTTTACTTAATCTTCTTCGTGTTGTTTCCCACAGCTTAAATTGAAATTTCAAATATTTTTTTCTTTGAGGAAAAGCCTGAGACGAGGTTTACCGAAGATTTAGGCACATCGAAATGCTTTGCCAAAAGTTCTATTGCCGCCTCGTTCGCCCTTCCCTCTTTTGCGGGTTCGCGCACCCAAATAAAATACCCGCCAAGCGGATTTTTCTCGATCTTTTCCTGCTTTGAGCCGGGTTTAATTAGCACTGATACCTTCATGGTGATTTCTTCCTTTAAATCTGCGCGAGCATCGCAAAGACCAAAAAAGCAACCAAAATGAAGCCGGCGTAGAAAGGCATATTCCCTATTAAATCGTGTTCCCCCATTACTTTGTAAATACCACCGCCAAAATTTTTAGTCAACGGCGGATTACTTCGCGCGAAACGCGGCCCGTATCGTCTCCGGCGAAAACCCCTGCGGCAAAACTCCCGTACTCGCGTATTCATAGAGAACAACTTTAAATATCGTGCTCAATGTCTCGGAAATTATCGCGAGTAAAATTAAATATATCAAAAGAAGAACTCCGCCGGAAATTATAATAATAAGATTGCCGGAAAATAATGTCGCCGCAAAAACAATAACTCCCAAAAGTCCCAAAAAGGCAAAGTAAACACTTACTCCGATATTTATAATGATGGATTCTCCCCAAGTTTTTTTAATGATTGCCGCGGATTTTTTAAGCGATTCACCCATAGAAATATCATCAATGATAAGCACCGGCACTATGAAAAAGGTCAGAATACTCCACGCGGTACCAAGAAAAAAAACGACGATACGCCCCAGTATTTTTGAGCGCTCCGCTACGGCGCGGAGGATGACGCCGGCCGAAGCCGAGACCAAAGACCACAGTAATATCTCGCCGATGTGTTTTAACGCGTTTTGAAATCCGTCTTTAAAAGTAAGGTCCTGCCCTTTTAGCCGCCCGTTCACGATTGTCACTATCCCCGCCTGAAAAAATACAACTATGAAAGCGGAAAGAAAATAAATAATAAACAGGAATATTATTTCCAAATTCCCCGAATCTTTCGCTGCGTAAGTTTCAAGTGCCGCAATATCTCCGCCTAAAACGTTAAAAAAGAAAATTGCCCCGCCGATCAAAGCTATAATTAGCATAACGGCCGCTGAAAACACCGGAAAAAACATCATCTCCTTATCCTGTTTGAGCAAATTCCAGCTTTCGCGGGCAATCATTTTACTCGCCTTGAATTTTCCTATTTTTACAGGTTGCGCTATATCCATTTTATTTTAGATTATTATTAATATTTTCCGCGCCCTCTTTTTTAGGCGCCATCGCGGTAAACGCGAAAAGAGCAATTAAAACCGCTCCGGCAAACCCTATCCCTGCCCATGGAATCCACGGATATTGCTCGGTTATCCTGCTCTCTTCCTTATCGCAAACATCCCCCGTCTTATCTCCGTCAGTATCCTTCTGGTCATAGTTCGGCAAATTGGGGCAATTATCCAGACTGTTGATCAGGCCGTCCCTGTCAAAATCATCGCAGGCATCGCCTTTTCCGTTGTTGTTTTCATCTTTCTGGCCGCTATTCGCAACGGAAACGCAATTGTCCGCAATGTCGGGCAGGCCGTCATTATCAATATCGGCAATTTTGTAAATTGGACTCAGCATTGCCGGAAGATTCGAAATGCGGCTTACTTCTTCATTGCTTGCCAGATTTCCTGCCTCTCCCAAAGTCAATCTGACCGACCTATCCGCATCAAAATAGATACGGTAAGCGCTTCCCGGCTGTGACAGAAAGCGAAGGGTATTAGAACTCGTCTTTATCGCATTTTCCTGCAAAAGCGCTAATTCAGAGATGCGCAAAGGCTGGCTAAACCTAAACGTAATATACCATTCGTCTGAAACGGTCCTCGGAAAATCTATCACGCGGCTACCCACCCTGCTGTTTGCAACCACGATTTTTTGCGCGCCAGTTTCCGTACGAGCTCTAATCTCTACAAAATTCGGCAACGCCACATGGTCATCCAGCAAAAAATTAAGCGACGAAGAAACTATCGGTTTTTGGCTCCGGAGTACAATTTCGGCAACACCCATATCGCCTCCTGTCAGATTGAATTCCGTATAAGTTTGAGTATTTTCATCGGTCATCCTGAAAGCCAGGATCTGCGAAATATTCGCCGTCACGGATACTGGTATCTTGTTGCTAAATATTTCCCTTCTGAAATAATATGGGATCAGCGAATTATCGGAGATATCAATGACCGCGAAATCAAACCGCTCCAAATATTCTCCGAAAGATATCTCAACGACCGTCGGCGCAATCCAAGACATCCGCAATTCCTTATATTTGCGGAATGCGCTTAAAATATCATCGGCGGCGGACGCGGCGGAGACGGATGATATTCCGGAAAAAATGATTGTTGCCGCGCACAAAAAAAGATAAATTATTTTTTTCATGGTTTTTAGATAGTAAAATTATCCGGATTTTCCCGCTTAACTTCTTTCGGGACTTCTTTTTTTCTGCCGAGAAATGCGGTGCTTACCAATAAAGTTCCGATTATAAAGAAAGTAATTATTCTTCCCGTAAGCTCCATGTTCCACACCTCAATAAGTATCATGCGCCCGACCACAAACCCGAGAAGTATTCCTCCGTAAAATCTCAATGTCCGCCATCCGTGCTTCATTCCGAAGAAATAAGCGATGAGCCCGATCAGCGTATAAATGACGAGAGATATCATCGTCGCAAGGTCATAATTTTTTATCAATGCGGCGTGAAGTGAGAGCCACAAAAGAACATAAGCGTAAACCGAGCCCAAAATCAAAAGCGCCGAGCTAAATTGCAATTCCTCTGTTTCCGCCGGGTCTTTGATGCGGAAGAAGAAAAAATATCCGAGGCCTGTAAGTACCGAAGCCAAAATAAGCAGAACAAAAAAATCATCATTAACAGCACTTGTCATCCATGCTCTTGAGGTCATGCTTCCAAAAGCAAGCAGCATCGGACCCGCAAGCAAAATGCTCATCCGGAGCGCGATGCGGATATCGCGCAGCAAATAATAAACCAGCAAAGATACGATCCCGCATTCCAGCGTGTAGGCGATAGTCAGTGTAGCGCCCTCCAGCTCCGCGGAAGTAGCCGCGGCGAGCATCGCAACGCCGATCCCCGCATATGTATAAAACGGCTCTCTCCGCTCCGTAATTTTAAATATCAGAAACGCTCCCACGGAAAACACTACCATCCACGCGGCAATTATCAGACTTTTCCATTCATCCTGCGCCGAACTCATTATCCAGACGAGCAAAAATAATCCGTTTCCCGCGGCCACAACCAGGTCAGGAACAATATCTTTGCCCTTTAATTTAAGCAGGCCAGCTGTATTTGTAAGGAAAAATATCGCGGCGAATGCGTATGCGAAAAGAAGCAAAACTCCTTTATCCGCAGATGTTATTCCAAACAAATGAGGAGCGCTGTAAATAGAAACCAAAATGAGCGCCGCGGCCGTAAGCTCGCGCTGCCCAGTGATAGAGACAATCCAGATTGCCCCCAAAATTACCACTAAAAGATATGAAAATAATCCTATATAATCTGTTGTTGGAGAATTTGTGAACAGGGGTGCTGCGCCCGCAAGGATCAAGCTCGCAAGCGACAAAGATTTGCTGTTGTATTTTACGCTGGCATACGCAACGAACGCCGTGCTAAAAAACATTATGCCGAGGGCGGACAGGGACGTAAAAAAACCGTAAATTTCCCTCGCCGCAAATATTGTGAGCAAAATTGTCGTTGAACCCAAAACCAGAAATACCCCGCCCTGATAGAGAAATTTTTGGATGCGCCACAAACCGAGTATCAGGATCAGCGTTCCAACGACGACGCCGAGCATTATCCTCCCCATCGGACCTATCCAATTATTTAAAAACGCGTAAGTCGCGAACCAGCCGAAGCCGATGAGCAGTAAAAGTGCTCCCAGCTTCATCAGCCAATCTTCTTTTATCCAAGTTACAAATTTATTTGACCAGTCATCCACAGGAACGTTCGCCTGTAAAAGAGAGGCGGGTTTTTGCACCTCGCCCGCGGTTCGGACCGGAGAAACGGGTTCGCTCACGCGCAATGAATCCGGAGCCGACCACTTATTTCCCAAGCCACCCTCCAGCCTTTTTATCCTTCCGCTTAGGCTGCTAACCCAAAATAAAAGCACCAAAACCCCGACAAATGTTAGAAATTCCATATGACTTCATAATATCATGAAGCCAGTTTTATTTCTCGAGGTCTATCGTCTCATCAATACGAATTTGCCTGACGAATTCGGGAACGTGGGAGACGAGAATCATCGCCCCCTGATATTTGTCAAGCGCTGACGCGATTATCGGAATATGCCGGAAATTAATATGGTTTGTCGGCTCATCGAGCAAAAGAAGTCCCGGTCTTTCAAATATCAGCTTCGCAAATGCCACAAGCCCCTTCTGCCCTTCGGAAAGATTGCCAATTTTCGTGCGGATAACTTCGTTATTTAAAAGAAAACCGGCGGCGACCGAACGCATCCTCTCTTCATTTTTTTCTTCCATTGAAGCAAGAAGCGATTCGTGAACCGTCTCTTCAAAATTGAGCGTTGAGAAATCCTGACGGTAATAGCCCACCTTAACGCCCTCCGAAACTTTGGCGCCCTTCGCCGTGCCCTTCGCAATAGACTCAAGCAAAGTGCTTTTGCCGATTCCGTTGGGTCCTTTAAGCAACAAATGCTGTCCTCTCCACAAAGATACGTTCACTTTTTTTGAAACGGGCTTCCCTATTTTTCCCATCACCGAAAAAGAAGTTATCGTAATCGCCTCTCCGCGCACATTTTCATCCGCAGGTATCATAAACGGGCGTATCGCCTTGTCCTCTTTTCTTACCTCAACTATTTTTTCTTCCAATGCCTCAACTTTTTCGCGCATGCGCTTTGCCACCACGCGCATCTGCCCGCTTTTGTGCCCGAACACGTTCGCCTTGTCTTTTTTTTCCTGTATCTCTTTTTGAATCTGGGCGTTCCTTCGGTTTTCGCGCTCTATCCGCGCCGAGATTTCTTTTACCGCGTCGAAATAATTGCCGGAATATTGCTCTATTTTCCTTGTGTGCGCGTCTAAGTACAAAACTCCGTCCGTAAACGCGTTCAAAAAGTCCGCGTCGTGTGAAATTACTATCACGGTTTTTTTATAATCAATTAAAAATTGCGTGAGGTGTGAAATCCCCGCTTTGTCCAAATTATTTGTCGGTTCATCAAGCAAAAGCAGATCGGGGTCCTGTATGAGGGCGGACGCCAACAAAAGCCTCGCCTGCTGTCCTCCGGAAAAAGATTTTATCAATTTATCTTTCTGTGCGGGCAGGTTCACGGCCAGAAGCACAGCGTCTATCTTGGGGTCTATGGCATACACTTTCTCCGGAAAACATTTCTCAAAAAATTCCCGGACGGTAAACGGAAGCTCCTGCTGCAAAATTACCTGCCTGGAATGCGCTATTGTTAGTTCCTTATTAATATTTGCCTGTCCGGAAGTCGGTTTGAGATTTTTGGTAAGAAGCAAAAAAAGCGTGGATTTCCCCGCGCCGTTCTGGCCCATAACCGTGGTTTTTGAGCCCAAGCGCAACGAAAAGTTAACCTCGTCCAAAATAGGCTTATTGTGTCCGTATTCAAATGATACGTTGTCGAATGAAATTATGGTTTCCTGTTTTTGCACCACTTTATTTGTTAAAAAAATATGTCTGGTACTAGTACATCTTTTTTTGCAAAAAAAAGATGTCTAGCATAATAATTCCCTAAAGAAAAACCCTCGTCCGCCAACTGGCGGACGGGGCTTCTCTCCCTAGCAGCGCTTATACGCGCTGTACGTTGACGGCTGCCGGGCCTTTTTCGCCCTGAGTTACCTCAAAAGTGACTTTGTCGCCGACTTTGAGCTCATCATAGGTCACGCCTTTCAATTCTTTCGAATGAAAGAAGAGGTCTTTGGTCTCACCTTCACGGGCGATAAATCCAAATCCTTTCGGCGTAAGAGTCTTGATTGTTCCTTCTGACATGTGATTTGTTTTTAAAATTACTTTTTTGCTAAGAAACTCGACTTATTTCCACTGCTAAACAGTCTGTTCAGTGTAGCATGCCTAAATAACAAAAGCAATACCTCATTCTAGGCCATAATAATTGTTGCCGGCAAATCTAGGACAATTTTACCTCCTTCCACTTCTGCTCGCCAAGGCACCAATAGATATTATCAAATGAATAGCGATAGGGGCGCGGGAGTTTTTTTAGCATGGAAGCAGCCATATTGCGCTCCAACCCTGATTCAAAATAAATCTTTTTTAAAAACGCCATTTCCTCAATATCGTAGCCGGCAAACTCCTGCTTTGCGAAAGGGTCAAACGACAAAAGACCGGCTTGGTGCAGTTCTGCCGCCTGGAACTGCGACAGACCGCTTGCCTCGAAGCTATACATATTCAATTCAAATACCGGCGCGTTTGGCTTGATCATTTTATTATCTTAATCCTTATTCAAGTTTTCTCCAGACCCTGTCTTTCCACATGTTCCACTGGTGCTTTTTCCAGAGCATATAAGCGCCCATCACTATCAATGCCGACGGCCAGATAAGCCCCCAGGCCTCCGCGGAAACAATGCCGAGATTCTTAAGTAAAAATACTGCGCCGATTATAATTAATATTCCTGCAAATACCATATTTTTTGAATTAAATTTATTACTTTAATTATTAAAATATCATTAATTCCTCGACTTGGTATTAAGAGCCTATCCCAATAACCCAATTCCTGTTATACTGGAAGAATGAAAAAAACAACAAAAGTCCGCAGAG
>Ga0209211_10003676_pt1 | contig 24664 bp, 30 predicted proteins | sample RifGroA2_FD_183992 | JGI IMG/M metagenome (GOLD analysis project Ga0209211, IMG submission 183992) | Groundwater microbial communities from Rifle, Colorado, USA - Groundwater A2 (SPAdes) (version 2) | ecosystem: Environmental > Aquatic > Deep subsurface > Groundwater | place: Rifle, Colorado...
TGTGGCAGGTTTTGCCAGAACAGGCCTAGCCAGCCTGCCCGGCGAGTTTCAAAATGCCAGATTGGAGCGTTTTCCTAATCCGGCTGATCAGGCTAAATTGGCGCGCAATATGATTACCTCATTTGTTTTTCGGGGGAGTTTAAATCCTCTAATTACATCAGAAGAGTTAAAAGATTTTGGCTGGCAGGCCAGAAAAAGAACATATTTTGATGAAACTCAACAAGAGTCTTTAATAGAAGCATTGGGAATTTCAGATGGAGATGAAGTACTGTTTGCAAAGGTAATATTTGTCCAAACAGCAGGTTTATTTGCAGGGCCTTATTTTTTACCCCAAGAGGGGGATACGGAATCAATAAACCAATTTTACAGGTATTTTAGCAATTTTTTGCTTTTGCAGCATCCGGAGCTGGAAGCAGAACAGATTATTATTCATCCGGACCGGATACAAGCAGAAAGTCCCAGTTTATGGGATGGGGCAAGCTCTATAAGAGGGGTTTTGGTACCCACTCCGGAAATGTTGGTTCTGGCAGCCAGACAGGAAGAGGCCAGATCAGTTCAAGCCCGTTTTATCAGGCCGTATTGGGGAATATCAGGTCGATTAAATGGAGGCGTGAAAGTTTGGATATTACTTCAACGGGAAATAGATGAAAGATTAGATAGGATTGGAAGATTGGGAACAGAACTAAAAGATAGGGAGTTGCTTTTGGCTAATCTGCAAGTAGATCCTTCTTTGCCTTTGCCTAAGCGGGCTTATGATATTATCTACGCCAGTCAAGTAAGAACCAGAGATGAATTAGGCAGAGCTAACCAGCAGGTTAAAACCGTGCAAGATAGAATTCAGGAGATGGCATTAGAATATGGGGCAGCTACTTCGTATCGCGATGGCCTAATTCAAAGCTATGGGAATGCTTGGCCGGATCAACTGCCTATTCCCGAGGCAGTCCTTTCACAAAGGAAAGAATCAGGAGAAGCTAACCTGAAATCCAAGATAGTAGCCAGAACAGCCAGATTAACTTTAATAACAAAGCTTTTAAGTCTGGATCCTTTGTATAATCCAGTTCAAGCAGGGATTTTAATTAATTTTAACCGGCCGGAAGCAGGAAATTGGTTAAAAGAGGAAATAACCAGAACACAAACTTTATTGCATTCTACTGATAGGGTTGAAGATCCCGGCAGGTTTTTGCGAAGAATTCAGGCAAGATTGATTTATGGCTTAGAAGATTTAGATATACCGGCCCCAAAAGCTGTTATGCTACAAGCGATGAAAGATTATAGTAATTTTTGGAGGGGAGTTTATACCGGTGTGCACAATAGAACACAAAACACTAAGGATTATTGGCAGGAGGAGCAATGGCCGGATTTTATCCGTGAGGTACTTGAAAGAAGAATTAGCCTGATGGAAATAGCCCAAACTGCTTTGGCAGATAGATTTATTTTAAAAGGGCAGCTGGCTAATAGACAGTCAATTGTTGGCAGTGAAGCAAGTTTTTGGAGCGCTGATGAGGCCAGAAGCTATATCAATGTAGCTGTTGCTTCCGAATTGACATCAATGCCAGCTTCTGTTCCTGTAAATTGGTTGGAAGAAGCACACAAGATGCTAAATTTATTACCATTATTAAAGTCATGGGGAGATTTACCAATAACAGATCACCCCATTGTTCCTAAAAAGTTTACAGATTTGCCCAGAGCAGATTTTATTGCAGCTTGGAGAAAAAGATGTCAACGAGTACTCTTGGCAGGGGAATTTAAAGACGCGCAAAGTAGGCTTCAAACAGCAAAAGAGCATTTTGAAGGAGTGTGCAGGGTTACTTTTATGGTTAGATTAATGGAAGAAATAAAAGGATTAAAATTTAGGTTGGAGCGTGTTCAAGAGAGGGATCCGGAGGCAAGGTTTATTGAGAGGATGAGAGAACTTAATTTGGTTTTGGAAACAGGTGTGCAATAAAAGTAAGATAAAATTACTAAATGAAAATCTTTAAAAACAGGCAAGCAGCAGGGCAAGTCTTGGCTGAACGGTTACAGAATACCAAGGCCGATCTGGTTTTAGGAATCCCGCGGGGTGGGGTGGTGGTGGCAGCTGAAATTGCTCATGAGTTGAACTTGCCCTTGGATATTATAGTCACTAGGAAAATAGGGGCTTCTACTCAACCTGAACTGGCTTTGGGAGCAGTTGATCCGGATGGGGAAACGGTATTAGATCAAGCCTTGCTTGATCAATTGAAAATTGAAAATTTAAAATTGAAAATTGATGAAGAAATGAAAGAGATAAAAAGAAGGGAAAATCTTTATAGGCACACAAGGCCTGGCCTTGCGAAGCTTGTGAATGGGAAAACAGTCATTTTGGTTGATGACGGAATGGCCACGGGGGTTACTACTCTGGCAGCTGTGAAATATCTTAAAAGGCATGGGGCAAAAGTAATTTTGGCTGTGCCGGTGGCTCCGCAAGAAGTTGTTGATAAGATCAGATCAGAAGTAGATGAGGCTATATTTTTGGAAATTCCGGAATATTTCCAGGCTGTAGGCCAGTTTTATCAAAGTTTTGATCCTGTATCAGATGAAGAAGTGGTACAATACCTCAAATGAATGATAAATTTCTAAAAGTAGCCAAACAGGCAGCCCTTGAGGCTGGCAAAATAATTTCCAAATATTCTGGTAATTTTGGTGAGAAGACTATTAAAGGCGGGGATGAAAGCAATTTTGCTACCAAAGCAGATATTGAGGCTGAAAAAGCTATTATTTCTATCTTAAGCAAGAATTTTCCAGATCATAATATTATTACCGAAGAACAGGAAAATATCGACAGGGGATCAGAATTTACCTGGGTGATTGATCCTTTGGACGGGACTTTTTCCTTTGCTCATAGATTTCCATATTTTTCTGTTTCAATAGGATTACTTTTAGAGAATAAGCCTATTATAGGGGTAATTAACCATATTTCTTCCAAAGACTTATATTATGCCCAAAAAGGCAAGGGAGTATACCTTAATGGTAAATCAATTCAAGTAAGCAAGACTAAATCTATAGAAGCTAGTGCCTGTGGATTGGACTTTGGGCACAAGTACAACAGAGTTGAAAACCTCGAAAAATATATTAATCCATTAATTAGTAAAATAGGTTATCCTTATTCTGTAGGTTCTGCTGTGACAACTCAAGCATTGGTTGCCCAGGGAATACTGGATGGGTATGTAAACCAAGCTTGGGTGTGGGATTTTGCCGCAGGGGTAATAATAGTCAAAGAAGCAGGAGGGAAAGTTACAGATTTTGATGGTAAAGAACCTGATTGGAGCAAAGACAGGTTAGATATTGTGGCTTCAAATGGACTGATACATGATCAAATTCTGGAGGCATTGAAGTGAAATTGATTGTAGGCTTGGGTAATCCCGGGGAAAAATATGCAAAAGTCAGGCATAATTTGGGCTGGATGGTTTTGGATGAATTAGTAGATAACTGGGAAGAGAATAAAAAATTAAAATCACTGATTGCTAAAAAAGATGACCTGATTTTTGCCAAACCCTTAACTTTTATGAATAACTCTGGTCTTGCCGTGAAAGCCCTTACTACTTACTACAAACTACCAGCTGTTGATTTAATAGTAATTCATGATGATTTGGATTTAATGCTGGGGCAGATAAAAGTGAGAATGGGAGGCTCTGCTGCCGGGCATCATGGAGTGGAATCTATTATTTCTGCTTTGGGTACAGATCAATTCACAAGGGTCAGACTTGGTATAGGTAATCAAAAATCCCATTCCGGGGAACACCAAAGGATTCATTTTGAAGCTGAAAAATTCGTTTTGGAACCATTTGAACCCAATGAACTCCCCCAAGTAAAACACATGATTAAACAGGCAATTAAAGAAATCCACTTGACATGTAGTGTTAAGTAGTATAAAATAGTCTTATGGATAAAAGATTACAGCTACTTACTGGTAAAAAACAAAAATTAGACACTTTTAGACCCTTACCGCCGGAACTGGTTAAAAACCTTGATGAATGGTTTAAGGTTGAGTTGACTTATACCTCTAATGCCATAGAGGGTAATACCCTGACCCGCGCGGAAACAGCTTTGGTAGTGGAAAAAGGCCTAACTGTGCAGGGGAAGAGTTTGACAGAACATTTAGAAGCCACCAATCATGCCGAGGCGCTGGATTATGTTAAGACATTAATTTCTCAAAAGAGACAGGATATAACTGAAAACGATATTTTGGACATACACAGACTAATTCTAAATAAAATAGAAGCTGATAATGCGGGCAGGTATCGAACGCAGCATGCTAGGCTGACAGAGTCTGATGTGGTTTTACCTAATCCTGTTAAAATTCCAGACCTGATGCAAGAGTTTATGAGATGGTTGGTTAGTGTTAACTCTGACCATATAGTTAAAATTGCTGCTGATGCCCATTATAAATTAGTAAGCATTCATCCTTTTTCAGACGGCAATGGCAGGACTTCACGCCTTTTAATGAACCTAATTTTAATGCAGGAGGGTTATCCGCCTGCCATAATCCGCAAAGAAGACAGGTTAGCTTATATAAACTCTTTAGAAAAAGCCCAAAAAGGCGGGGGTTTAGATGATTTTTATAATCTTATTTACGGCGCAGTTGATGGTTCGCTTAATATTTATTTAGAGGCATTAGAGCCAGAAAGCCAGCGGTTTTATACTACAGATGAGGTGGCAAAGCTACTTCAGGTAGACCCGGAAAGCGTCAGGCGCTGGGTCAGAAAAGGAAACTTAAGAGCAGCTAAATTAGGGGGTAAGTTTATCAGGATAGACAAAGCTGATTTAGACAGATTTATAGAGCAATTGAAAACTTGATAAAACTCTGGAAACTTCCCCAAGTAAAACACATGATTAAACAGGCGGTTGAGGCTGTAGAGATTCTTCTTGACTAACTCCATTCTAAAATTGTAGGTTCTAGTTTTTTATGGTAAAATTCAGCATCATGCAAGAAACGATGCGAGGCCGTTGGACAAATGGATACGCTCTAGCTCAACAAGAAATTAATGAGGTATGTTGGGTTATGGACGGCTCTATTGATGGCTCGGGGGAGACTTCCTTGTCTCTTAAAAGACGAGTTGCCGGATGGAATGCGTATGAAAGAAACGTTACCCTTTTTTTAAACTGGGTTAAGCAATCTTTTCGCCCTCGGATTTTTTATTATCCTATGTGTGGTTGGCATATAACACCAAGGGAAGTGTTCGGAAAGGATAGCGTAGTTCATCTATCTAATGATATGAGACAGTCCTTTTTAAATGATATCGAGGAAGGTATAAGGGTCAGAGGAGATATTTATAGACAGCCATTTAAAGCAGGGGTTTTTGAAGTGGTTTATCTTAGAGGACAAGATCTTCCGCGCTGGAATGTTGCTCGGGGAATGATAGAGTTAAGAAGAGTAGTAAAAGACGATGGAATTTTTGTTATAGAATTGATGTCCGGTACAAAGAATATTGCAAGATACGCTGGAGATCATATGCAGCCTGCCAGTATTCCAGATGATGTAAGATCTTTAACGGAAAGATATTTCAGTCTCTATGTGAATAGATCAAAAGAGCCGGAAAAAAGATTATGGTTGCCGCAATGGTTTAGATTGTTTGGGCGAAAAGATTAAAATTTTAGAGGTTGACAGATTAATAGGTAGTATTTAAACTGGTAAAACATGGGTAAGAATTTTAATCCTTTTTATTCCACTCCAATGGCCATTTTGATTGGTGCTTTGATTGTAGCCGTGGCTATTTTAACAAGTGGGGGAATAATTAAATTTGGCAAGCCTGTTAAAACAACTCCTGCAGCTTCTTCTGCTCCGGCTGCCCAACCTCAACAAGCAGCCAAAACAGAATCTGATATTGTTAATAATTTAAAAAACTTGGCTGGCCAGTTAAATTTGGATCAAGGCAAATTTGATTCCTGTCTTGATTCAGGAGAAAAAGCCTTACTAGTTAAAAAAGATTTGGATGATGGTTCTACAGCAGGAGTTAATGGTACACCGGCTTTTTTTGTAAACGGTAGGTTACTTTCCGGAGCCCAGCCTTTTTCAGCTTTTAAACAGGTAATTGATGAAGAGATTTCAGGTAGCGCAGCCTCGACTATAACCAGACAAACTGTGGCAGTTGGGGATTTGTCTGTGCAGGGTCAAACAGGGGCTAAAGTTACTATAATAGAATTTTCAGATTACCAGTGCCCGTTTTGCGAAAGGCATTTTAGCCAGACAGAAGGGCAGTTAAAAACAGAATATATAGATACGGGCAAAGTTAAATTTTATTACCGGGATTATCCCCTTTCCCAAATTCATCCCGGGGCACAGAAGGCAGCCGAGGCAGCCAGATGTGCCGGAGACCAGAATAAATACTGGCAGTATCATGACCTAATCTTCCAAAACCAGCAGAATATTTTTTAAATCCCTTCTTGACAAATGTATATATTGGTAATATACTTATTTTGTGGCAAAATTACCTGTTCCTATTTCATTTGATTGGGATCAGGGAAATATTGAGAAGAACTTTAAAAAACACGGGGTTCATCATAAAGAAGCAGAAGAAGTATTTTTTAATAGGCCCTTAAAGATATTTCCAGATAGGAAGCATTCTCAAGAGGAGGAAAGATTTTTAGCTCTAGGAATTACCAATTTAAAGAGAATGTTAACAATTATTTTTACAATCAGATATGATGAAGTTAGGATAATTTCAGTCAGAGATCAGAATAGAAAAGAAAGGACAATTTATGAAAAAACAAATTAGGCAAATGCCAAAATTTAAAAATGAAGACGAAGAACAAGAGTTCTGGGCAACTCATGATGCAGTTGACTATTTTGATACCAGTAAACCGATAGAGTTGGATTTATCCCAACTTAAGCCTTCTACGGAAACTATCTCCTTAAGACTTCCTCAATATTTACTGGCCAGAATTAAACAGATAGCCAATTTTAAGGATGTGCCCTATCAATCCCTGATGAAGATATTTTTGGCAGAAAAAGTTCGAGAAGAGTTACATTCCGGACAGGTGAAACACGCTCCCTGATACCAGAACAACCAGCCTAATCTTCCAATCCCAGCAAAATATTTTCTAATTCCCTAGGTGTCAAGCTAATCTACCCCCCAGGTGGACACATTAGCTAACCTCGGAAATTTGTGGTAAAATAACCCAATGCCGAAGAAATTTTTAATTATTGGACTTATGGTTTTGTTATTTGTATTCTTAATGGTTTCGTTTTCTATTACTCCTGTAAAGCCCTTGACGGGTACAAAACAAGCTGATTTGGGCAGGAAGCATGCGACATCTTTAGCCAGTCCAAGCGGCGATTTGGCCACATCAGGGGATCATTATGAGGATTGGACAAAAGCCGGAGTTTATGATAGCCCCAAAGATGATGGCAATTTAATCCACTCTATGGAACATGGATATGTGATCCTTTCTTATAACTGCGAAAGGAAATTTTCAATTTTCAATTTTCAATTTTCAATTAAAGCATATGCTCACGAAGAAGATGAAGTTACTGAAGGATCCCAAAGTACTAGTTCTGCCAATTTACCGGATGACTGCCATACATTAGTGGATCAGCTTAAAGCAATGTATGAGAAAAAGGGGAAAAGGAAATTAATAGTAGTGCAAAGGCCAAATATGGATTCAAAGATTGCTCTGACGGCCTGGAACTGGATTGATAAACTGGATTCTTTTGATGAAAAAAGAATAGAAAGTTTTATTGATAGCCATCGCGACCAAGGACCGGAAAAAACTGCCGAATAAAAAATAGCTATCAGCTATCAGCTTTCAGTCATCAGATAATATTAATCTGACAGCTGAAGACTGACGACTGATGACTATTTTAATTTATATTTTATTTTTTACTTTTTTGGGTAGTGTGGTTTCTCTCATTGGAGGAATCTTACTTTTATCCAAAGAAAAATTTGCCCTGAAAATTTCCCATTACCTGACCGCTTTTGCAGCCGGGGCGCTTTTATCAACAGCCTTTTTTGATCTTTTGCCGGAGAGTATGGAACTTGGTGGAGAAGTAAACATTTTTTTATGGACACTATTGGGAATTTTGGCCTTTTTTCTACTGGAGAGATTTATTCATCATCACGGCCACCACACAGGAGAAAATAAACAGGTGGTGCCTTTGATTGTGATCGGTGATAGCATCCACAATTTTATTGACGGAGTGGCTATTGCCGCTACATTTTTAATTAGTATTCCTTTGGGGATGGTGACTGCTCTGGCTGTGGCCGCCCATGAAATCCCCCAGGAAATTGGTGATTTTGGATTACTTTTATCAAAGGGTTTAACCAGAAAAAAAGTGCTTTTGATAAATTTGTACAGTTCCCTGACTGCTGTGGCGGGAGCAGTGGCAACATTTGCGATGGGAGAGCGGATAGGAAATCTTTTGCCGGTTCTACTGGCAGTTACAGCCGGATTTTTTATTTATATTGCTTTGGCCAATTTAATTCCTGAAATACATAATAAGGAAAATCAAAAGGTGGCTTTTTGGGAGTCGGTGATGCTTTTTGTGGGGGTACTGGTAGTATATTTGGCTATTTCAGCTTTGGAAGGTAGCATTTAAGTGGATCAAATAATTTTAGCTTGTGATGATAATGGGAAGTTTTTAGAGTATATTCCAAAAGAGGCAGGGCATACAGGAGAGGGCAGAAGACATCTTGGTATCGCCGTGCTTTTGTACAATTCCAAAGGTGAGGTTTTACTGCAAAAAAGAAAACATCAAATCTTTGATAATCTTTGGGATTTAACAGGAGCAACTCATCCTTTACATCAGGATGAAACTCCGGAACAAGCCACACTACGATGCCTTAAGATAGAGTATGGTATTGAAAATCATATTACATTGAAAAATTTGGGCTTTTTTAATTATTTTGAGAAATATGGGGAATTTTGCGAAAATGAGCATTGCTTTTTATTGACAGGAGAATACAACGGCCCGGTAAAATTAAATCCCGAGACAGGATATGAATATAAATGGATGGATAAGCAGGAATTTTTGCAGGATATAGCACAAAATTCCCAAAAATACACGCCCTGGGCAATTGAGGCCTTGACACTGTTAAAGACTCTTTGATAGGATAGTAGACCTTGCCATGCTGACTGAATTATCTGCTGGGTTATCTTTCGAAAAAGAAGAAAGAGCACTTTCTATACCATTTGGATCACGACTTTCAACAGAGGGTTATCGTTTGGGAAGACGCAGATTTCCTTTCAGAAGAAGATCTAGAAAAGGTGGTTTGGAGATAACCTCGCTCCTTCTCCCGGGGTATTGACAATAATATCTTTGACAAAATCCAGTTCTTTTAATTTGGCTTGCACTTGAGTTGCATTTTCCGCCCCGCAAATTAAATGAATATCCTGGCCTGTATTGATAGTGAAATAAACCGGTATGCCTTTTGTTCTCCAGTGAGAAGCAAGCTTCATGATTTGTAAAGTTCCGGGCGTCCAGTAAATTAAAGCAGGTCTTTGGGTCAGCATGATGCTATGCAACTCTAATGCTTCTGCTTCTATCAACTGCCCAAATTCTTCAAAGTTTTTATCTGCAATTAAATTTTTAATTCGCTCATTTTTTTCTCTCATACGGGATAATCTAACTTCCATAAAAGGGGAAGATTGGGCTGATTGTTGGCCAACTGATGTTGAGACTTCTTTCTTGTTTTCCGATACTACTGCCACTATATCAATAATATCCCAGTGATTAGGAGGGAAAATCTGTACCGCGTATGATGTTTCAGAAGTATCCCCATCTAGCCATTCAACAAATCCTCCCGGCACTGATCTGCAGGCAGAACCAGAACCTTGTCTCGCTAAAATTGATAAATCTTTTTCAGACAAATCCAAACCCGCAGCTTTTGAAGCTGCTAAAGTTAAAGCTGCAAAACCTGAAGCAGAGGAGGAGAGTCCGGTGCCTGAAGGGAAATTATTCTCTGATACCACTTTGGCTCTAGTATCAATTCCTGCCAAATTTCTGACTCTATCAAGATGTTTAATAACTCTTTGGGCTTCATCTTCTTCCAGCCCGCCGCCATCGACAGTTACCTCATCCTGTTTATAATCCGGGGAAAATTCCACAGTAGTGGTGGTTAGTAAATCAGATAAACTCATGGAAATGCTGCCGTTTTCCGGTAAGCGCAACATTTCGTCTTTTCTGCCCCAGTATTTGGTAAAAGCAATATTGGAAGGAGCTATGGCGGTGGCTTTACTCATTTTTCTATTCTAACCCCTTCCACATTGGCTTTAACATCAATAACTTGCCCGCCTGCTTGTGTAATTGCCTTTGTTACTGCCTTGCTCTTGCCCGCTGGCGTCACAGCTATCATGCAATCGCCAATGCCTGCTCCGGACAGTTTAGCCCCATAAGCTCCTGCTTCCCGGGCAGAATAAATCATATCTGCCAATTTTCTGCCCTCAACGCCAAGTATTGATAAATATCCTTCATTAAGATTCATGAGTTCGCCTAAAGTTAGCCAGTCAGATTTAAGAATGGCTTTTTTTGCCTGCCTAACTAAGTTTCCAATAGCAGTATAAACATCATCAATTACTTTGGGATATTTTTTGGCTTTTTCCAAAACTTCATTGACTAAAGTGACTGTATCTGCTTTGATGCCGGAATAACCCACAATTAGGGGTAGAGAAGCTATTTTTAATGGCTCGATCATCTTGCCGGGGGTTACAAAATATAAAGTCCCTCCATAAACTGCAGCAGCCACATCAAAGCCTGAACCTTTGCCTTGGATATCCAAAACTGTTTTGTAAGATAAATCAAAAATCTGTTTGTTTGATAATTTTTTATTAGTAAGTTCTGACAGGGCTTTAATCACGCAAACGGTAGAAGCAGAAGAGGAGCCAAAGCCAAATTGTGAGGAAAATTCGGAAGCAGTGGTAACTTTAATTCCAGTTTTTCCCACCTCGGAGGTGAACTGACTCACAGCCATTTCCACAAACTTGGCACCCTTGGGAATGTCATCTTTTCCCAGATCTGACATGGGTTTTTGGTAGTTTTCAACTTGTACATCAGGAGCGTTAAGCTGGAAAACTGGCTTTTCAGTGAGTTCAACTATAGCCCTCATCCTCTGGCCTACAGCCGTGACAATGTATGGCCTGCCATAAACCACTGCATGTTCCCCCAAAAGCATTAATTTCCCCGGCGCCGAAACTGTAATTTTGTTCATTTTATTTATTAAGCGAAATTATAACATTTCTAGTAATCTTGTCTAAAGAATTTAGTACCAGATCAGCTTTTGAATAGTCCTGATTAGTAACATTCTTATTAGGAACTGCTATACATTTACAACCGGCAGCCTTGGCAGATTGAATACCTGCTGGGATATCTTCTATAACCACACATTCAGCAGGTGAAAGTTTTAACCGATCAGAGGCAATCAGGTACATTTGAGGATCAGGTTTACTGCGGGTGATATCTTCTGATGTCACAATTACATCAAAATATTTGGTTAATCCATACTTTTTTAGAACCGCGTCCACATATTTTTTTGGACTGCCAGTAGAAATAGCCAAACGCAAACCTTCTTTTTTAAAAAGCTTGAGAGATTTTACAAGACCCGGCAAAAGTTTTAATTTATCCACTGCAATTTTCATAAAAATCTCCACTTTTCTTTTATAAAAAATTTCAGGATCAATATTTATGCCGTAGCGTTTGACAATTGATTTAGCATTTTCCGTAGAGCTTCTACCCATTAAATTTTCAGCTCTCCATTTTTTAAAACCTGCGATATCTATATAATGTTCTTTTAAATTAGCTTCCCATGATTCAATATGCAAGGAATCCGAATCTACCATTGTGTCATCAAAATCATAAATTACAGCCTTAATCATTCTTGTTTTACCCCTTCAACTCCAAGTTTAGCAGAAAAGTGACTTAACTTATTTTCAGAAGCTATTTTTTCTATAACAGATGTGTTTTTATGGTAGCAAAGCAGGACTCCTGTTGGGCCTTGGGTGGCCCCGGCTCCGCAGATCTTGGCTGCTCCTCCTGCAGCCTCAATTTTTCTAATAATTTTTGCCACAGTTGACGAACAGACACCAATTGCTTCCAAATTTTTCTCTCCTGCTCTGATAATCCTGATTAATTCTTTTTCATCGCTATCTTTGATGGCTGTTAGCAATTCCCTAACTAGTTGTTCCTGGTGATCGAACAGTTTTTGATACTTGATACTTGATACTTGATACTTGATACTAATTTTTTCTATCATTTGTCTGGTGGTTTCTTGGGGAGCGCCTGTGTTGATAAGAATAAAGTTTTTAGATAGTTTGGCAGGGATAGAAAAGGGAAGTTTCTGGATTATTTTTAGATCCCCGCTTTCTTTTCTGTACCAGACCAACCCTCCATAAACTATAGTTGAATTATCAGCTCCGGAAGGATTGCCATGGAAGACTTTTTCCGCCTCATAGGCTAATTTATTGATTAAATCTAAATCCCATTTAACTTTAAGAAAGGAGAGCAAAGCAGCAATGGAGGCAACAGATACGGCTGCAGATGAACCCAGATGAGCTCCTGTAGGAATTTGGGAGGAAATTTCCATGCTGTATGGAGGAAAAGTTTTTATTTTAAGCTCTTTTTTAATAATAGGCTCAATAATTTTTCTCACCTCGAAGGAGTCAGAGCCCACCTTCGAGGTGTCTGTTATGGTGACAGTTAATCTTAAATCAACAGTAGTTAAAAGGGCAGGCTTGCCCCAAACAACAGACCACTCACCCAAAAGATGCACTTTAGCCGGAGCTGAAACTGTAATCATAGGGGTTTTACTTTCAGGCCGTATTCAATTACCTCATCAGGTTTGACTTTGCCTATTTTGCGGATTACCACTGTCATTTTTTGATTTATTTTCAAGTCTTTTTCTTCACAATCCACAATTTGCAAAGGTAATCTTTCAGCTTGTCCTGAGCCTGTCGAAGGACCAAAATCAACAATTCCCACCAGATAGGGGACCTGGTGCTCAAAACCGCTGGGGGCCACCAGAATTTTGGTCCAAACGATTAGCCTACCTATTTTGTTTAAGTAAGCGCTTAATTGTTTATGTGACCGCCAAACTGTAACTGGACTATTCATAATTTGATGTTAGATGTTGGAAACTGGAAGCTGGATCTTGAAGTTGGAAGTTTGAAGATTGATATTTATCTAACTTCTATTTTCTAACTTCTTTATCTAGCTTCTAATTTCTAATGTCTATCCTCAATTCTGTAAAACATGTACTACTACTGTTCCTCCTGTTCCTCCTACATTTTGCGTTAAGCCTACTTTAGCATTTTTAACTTGCCTTTGGCCTGCCTGACCCCGTAGCTGCTGCGTAATTTCCACAATCTGCTTAACCCCTGTTGCTCCCACCGGATGGCCGCAGGCTTTTAAGCCGCCTGATGTATTAACCGGCATTTTGCCTCCCAGTTTGGTGACTCCGGAAGAGATATATTTTCCGCCTTCTCCTTTAGGGCAAAATCCCAGATCTTCCATGGCCAGAATTTCCGCAATGGTAAAGCAGTCATGTACCTCTGCCACATCAATGTCTTTTATTTCTGCTCCGGCCTGTTTTAAAGCGGCCGTAGCCGCTTCTTTAGTGGCTGCCAGTTCTGTCAGGCTTTTTCTGGATGATAAGTCAACCGTATCTGTGGTTACAGCAGAGCCGGTGATAAAAACGCCCTGGCCTGTGGATTCTGCTGATAACACTACTGCCGCTGCCCCGTCTGTAATAGGGGAGGCATCAAATAAAGTAAAAGGATCGCAGATACAGGGACTGCTTAAGGCTTTTTCCAGGCTCACCTCAAACTGAAACTGCGCTTTGGGATTCTTGGAGGCATGAAAATGATTTTTAACAGCCACTTGGGCCATATGCTCTTTTTTAGTGCCATATTTTTGCATATGGGCTTTGGCCATCAGGGCATACAGCCCGGGAAAAGTTAAACCCGCTTTTCTTTCATCTTCCGATCCTGCGCCCATCAGGGCAGAGGTAATTTCGGAAATTGACACATCAGTCATTTTTTCCGCGCCCACCACCAAAACATTTTTGTATGTGCCTGCCAAAAGTGATTGAATAGCCAGATGAACAGCCAAGCCACCGGAAGCGCAAGCCCCTTCAATCCGGAAAGATGCTCTTTGAATATTCAAACTGGAGGCAATTAAAGCTCCCAGATGATCTTGATTGGCTATTTTCCCATAGAGCATATTGGCCACAAAAACAGCCCCAATTTCGTTGTTCGTTATTCGTGAATCGTTAATCGAATCTGTGGCAGCTTCTTGGGCCAAGTCTAAAAGACTTTTATCCCACAGCTCTCCAAATTTTATCAGTCCTGTCCCTAATACTTTTATTTTCATATTTTTCTTTCTGTCATTCTGAGCGACTAGCGAAGAATCTCTAGATCCTTCACTTTGTTCAGGATGACAATTAAATTCTATACTTAGTCAATATATTTTTAGCAATTAATGAGTAATCTATGTACTCTTTATTTTTAATTTGTCTTGCTACGGTTTGATTATTTAATCTCTGAAATTGGCTGATATTTTTGGTAACTTCCAGGATAAAAGCATCCGATCCGGCACCTGACCCATATGAACACAGAAAAATTTTATCTTTTGGTTTGGCTATATCTAGGATTGCTGCCAGACCTACCATGGAGGAGGCAGAGTAGGGGTTGCCAATATGTTCCACCACAAATCCGGCCTCAAGTTGTTTGGGAGTAAACCCCAATTTTTTGGCAGCTTCTTTGGGAAACTTGGCATTGGGCATATGAAAAACAACATGGTCAAAATCCGCTGGTTTTATTTTGGCTTGCTTAAATAGCCTTTGGGATGCTCCCAAAATATGGGCAAAATATGAAGGCTCACCGGTAAACCTGCCTGCGTGTGAGGGAAATTTTTCCGTATCTTTTCTCCAAAAATCAGGGGTGTCCGAGGAAAAAGAGGTAAAATCCAAAATATTTGCAATAATGTCATCTTTTCCCAGTATTAAGGCGCAAGCAGCTGATGAGGCAGTGTATTCCAGAACATCGCTGGGTTTGGATTGAGCCACATCAGAGCCAATAGCCAGACAATATCGGGATTTGCCTTGAGAGATCAAGCCTGATAAAAGCTGCACTCCGGCTGTGCCGGCTTTGCAGGCAAATTCCAAATCAGCAGCCAGATAATCCGTGCCCAACCCCAAAATTTCAGCCACTGTGGTGGAGGAGGGCTTAACCGCATAGGGGTGGGATTCTGAACCAATGGTAATGCCGCCAATGGATTTTGGATCAATCTTGCCTGCTGTTAAGGCATTGCTTCCTGCCTCAATAGCTAGAGTAATGGCATCCTCATCATAGGAGGCCACTGCTTTTTCCATGATGCCTAAGGATTTTTCAATCTCGGAAACATCCCTGCCCCAAGCAGTGGCTATCTGGGACGGTTTAATTCTAAATTTTGGAATATAGGTTCCGTACGAAACAATACCTGTCATTTTTTTCTCCCTAATCTTTTATGCGCAGATGCTAATGACCCTTCTGCCAAAGAGGCTATTAAGGACAGCTCTCCTGCTAAAACAGCAGCTCCAACAACTTGGGAATATTCTAGCACATTAGATACCTGCATGATTTTGAGAGCCTCTTGTTGAGTAGGTAGATGTGTGCCGCCGCCCACAGTGCCGCACATAAGATCAGGCAGATAAATGGCAAAATACAAATCACCGTTTTCCAAGACTTCAGCAGTAGTGACACCTAAAGATCCTTCTGCTACATGGGTCAAATCCTGTCCGGTGGCAGCAAAGATGGCTGCAATGATATTGGCAAAATGGGAGTTAAAACCCATTGATCCACTTATTATCGAACCCAGATGACATTTTTTTTCAACTATTTCAGTAATCTTTTCAGGAGTAGTTTTTAGAACCTTTTTGACTATTCTTTGGGGTAAAATAGCCTCTGCCCAGACTTTTTTGCCCCGGCCCAGAATAAAATTTAAGTAAGCAGGTTTTTTATCTATGTCAAAATTGCCGGCCAGCGCAATGCATTTAGCTTTGGTTTTTTGCTCAATCAGCTTGACTGCCTGATCTGTTGCAATGGTTACCATATTCATGCCCATGGCATCGCCGGTGTCATAATAAAACCGCAGATAAAGATTTTTGCCCAAAACTTGGGAGTCAATTTTAAGAAGTCTTAAGTGGGAAGAAGTGGCTTGGGTGGTTTGGGCAATTATAGAAAAGTTTTTTTCTATCCATTTTTTAATTTTAAATCCGTGTTCAATACCATGGGTTTTAAAAACCGGCCCGCGGGTAGTACCAACCAGTTCTGCTTCCACGCAGGCTCCTCCGGACTCTGTTATAGCCTTACATCCTCTTGATACAGATGCCACCAAAGCGCCTTCAGTTGTAGCCAATGGTATAAAATGATTCATGATAGGTCCGGCTACTCCTAAGGGTATTTGGGTGGCACCGATTAAATTTTCAATATTTCTGCCAGCAACAGATTCTTCCGTAAATGTAAAATTGCCAATATGATCAAGTTTAAGCTTGAGCTCTTTTTCCAAAAATCCCCGCCTTTTTTGGGCGGTCGGAAAATCGCGAAGAGAAAGTTTACTTTTCATGAAAGCCCATTCTACCAGAAAACAATGAGAGAAGCTAAAGTGGATAAATACTAATACCGGGGATTTGTTGAAAGTGTTTGGTATTGAGTGTCACCACGGTTCCTCCTATTTCCAAAGCAGAAGCTGCAATAATATAATCCGGCACTTCTAATTTAGCTGTGATATCACGATAAATCTTGCCCGCACGTTCCGCAATCGATTCAGTTAATTCTATTCTCTGAAAATATTTAAGAAATTCATTGATTATTTTTAATTTAGTTGGAATTTTAGTGCTTTGCCCGGATAATAATTCAAAAATTACAATTGTGGGTAAGTAAAATGTTATATCTTCTTGCTCTTCATTAAAAAAAGCAACTCCTATTTTGCCGTCACGCAAATAATCAATAATAATGCTCGTATCCAAAACCAGTCTCATCTTTTTTCATTCCAATCTTTATCCCATCTACCCAAAAAATCTGCTGCTCCAGATCTTCTAAGTGGATTATCTTTCGGATTAAAATCAGTATCTTTCAAAATTCCCCTAGCTTTCTCTGCAGATTTCCTGAATTCTTTCCAATTTATCTGTGGTTTTCTGGGAGTAAGAACTGCCACTTCTCTGGCGTCTTTTTCAATTATTACCTGCATGCCAAGCGCTACTTGATCAATCAAAGTAAAAAAATTATTTCTGGCTTTGGTGGCAGATATTCTAATTGTATTCATATTTATATATTATACCATGTAATGTACACCTTGTCAATAGAAAAACCCTAATAATCCTTTAAGAATTTTTTAAGATTCTATCCAGATCAAATGTATGCAGTGAGATGTGTGCGATATCGTCAACTAATGGTTTGTTATGTTCAAGTAAATGCAAGATGCGGATGATGCCTCCGTGTGTGATAATCAAGGCTTCGCAGTCAGCGTGTTTTTTGTTAATTCTTTTGAGAAATGCAAAAACCCTTTTCCTGACATTTTCTGCTGATTCTCCTCCGAATGGTCTGTAATCAAATTGAACTGTTCTGTGTTTTTGCTTTAACTCTAGTCCTCTCTCCATTTCTGTCCATGACTTGCCGGCCAGTGTTCCCATGCGTATTTCCGTTAGTTCATCAACTGAAGAAATAGAGCATTTTAGTTTGGAGTTGAGAACTTCTGCTGTCTCCCTGGCTCTTTGCATTGGTGAGGTATAAATATGCTTAATACTGGCGGGCATGCTGGAAAGAGCAGACTTAACTTGCTCAATTCCTTCGGGAGCAAGCGGCTCATCCACTTCGCCGTTGACCTTTTTTTGTTTATTAAGTTCTGTCAAACCATGCCTTAAACAATAAATTTTCATTTTAAATCTGATAAATTTTCTTTATAAAATATTCATGAAACATGGTTGAGGTAAGTTCCGGGTGAAAACAGGTTGCCAGGTAATAATTATCCCCTGTTTTTTGTTCACAAGCTATTATCTCTCTTTCGCTCCTAGCTAGTATTTTTACATCTTTCCCCGCTTTCTTTATCTTGGGGGCGCGGATAAATACCGCATGCATCCGGCCTAAACTGGTTTTGATATTTTTTTCAAAAGACTCTGTTTGCCTCCCATAAGCATTTCTATCTATTTCTATATCCATCAATTCCAAAGTCTCTTGATCCAAAGTTTTGTGGTGTATCGTTTTGGCAAGCATGATTGTTCCGGCGCAAGTACCAAAAATATTTTTGATTCGTTTCATATCTTCCCACATATTTTCCCTTTGGCATAATTTATGAAGAGTGGTGCTTTCACCGCCCGGGATGATTAAGGCATTCAGATTGCGGAGAGAATTCTTTGTGCGGACAGGAATAACTTCGATGTCCAGACGAAGATTTTTAGCGGCTTTTTTTGTAACTTCGATATGTTCTACAACATCGCCATGAAAGGCGAGTACTCCTATTTTTTTCATCTCTCCGCCATTTTTGTTTCAAGTAATGAAATTTCCTGTCCTTTCATTGCCTCACCTAAATTTTCACTTGCTTTGGCTATTTTGCCGGAATCATTAAAATGAGCGGTAGCATCAACGATAGCTCTTGCCATTTTTGCAGGATCACTGCTTTTGAATATTCCGGATCCCACAAATACTCCATCAACCCCAAGCTGCATGCATAAAGCCGCATCAGCAGGAGTGGCTATGCCTCCGGCGGCAAAATTAACCACCGGTAATCTTCCTAATTGGGCGGTTTTTAATATCAGTTCGTAAGGGACTTTATATTCTTTTGCTTTTTCCTTTAATTTTTTGATATTTTTTGTCTGCAAAAGCTTTTTTAACTCCTCAATACCGGATTTTACTGCCCTGATATGTCTTATTGCTTCTACAATGTTGCCGCTTCCGGCTTCTCCTTTGGTTCTTATCATGGCAGCGCCTTCGGCAATTCTCCGCAGTGCCTCTCCCAGATCGCGGCAACCGCAAACAAACGGAGCTTTGAATTTTGTCTTATCAATATGAAATTCTTCATCCGCAGGTGTTAATACTTCACTTTCATCGATAAAATCAACTTCCAAAACTTCCAGAACTTGCGCTTCCACAAAATGGCCTATTCGGCATTTGGCCATAACCGGAATTGTGACGGCGTTTTGGATCTCTTTTATTTTGGTGGGATCTGACATCCTGGCTACGCCTCCTGCTGCCCGAATATCAGCAGGTACCCGTTCCAGGGCCATAACGGCCACAGCTCCTGTTTTTTCGGCAATCCTGGCATGCTCGGCCGTCACCACATCCATAATGACTCCACCCTTTAACATTTGCGCCAGATTTCTTCCAAGTTGATTGTGCATATTTAAAAGATTAGTCGTATACTTCTATTGGCACGGCAATACCAGGCTGTAATCTTTGAGCAACTTGATTAAGTTGGTCTTCTGTCAAAGAGGATAAATTATGCCCTTTCGTATCAGTAGGTAGTCTGGCAATAGTGTAAAGTTGAATAGCTTGGACTTGGCCTCCGTTGGCCAATATGTGGTTTATTCTGTCAGCATAAGCTCCAAGCTCATCTGTACTTGGCATCTGGCCGTCTATACAAGTCAGACAAGTTTGAATTAGAGTTGGTCTTTCCTGTGAGGCGGTTAACAGATTATCCAGAATTCTTCTGAAAGGAACTCTGGTTTGAGCTACAAGCTTGAAATGATCTTCAGTTCCGGCATCTAACTTGGCCCAAAGCTCTCCATTGTTGCCGTCCATCAACGCTAAACCTCTTCTTACTGTTTCTCTGTGTAAACCGGAGGCATTGGAAATAACTACAATTTTCGCACCTGTCAAACCAAACTCATCTCTTGTTGCTATAACCCTTCTGACTACACCTTCAAAATCACGCAAGGCAGTTGGTTCTCCGTCTCCGGAAAGGGTGATTGCCTTAATCGGTGCATCGCCAAACCTACCTCTTTGGGCATCAGGTATAGCTTTTCTTAATAGGCTATCAGCCTCATCAATATCAAATTTAAATAATCCTGCTCCTTGGGAGAAATCAACCTCACAATAAAGACATGCGAAATTGCATGATTTTTGCGGGGCAGTGTTGATGCCAATGGAAATACCACCAAGTCTGCGAGAGAGTACTGGATAAACCATACTACCCCCCCCCGTAAAAATCTCTATCATGGGAAGTTATCGTTAATAATGGTTCCTGTTCATTCATAAGGTACAATGCGCTTGCATGTTATTACTACTGAATGCTTTTGTCAAGCAATTATGGTAAATTTAGGCAATGGAAAAAGAGCTAAACAGGCTTTTAAATGAATTAAAAGGTTATGCCGGAAAAATCAGCCCTAATCTTTTACCTTTAATTAATAAATTTATTGAAAGCTGCAAAGGAGGAAAAGGGTTAAGGGGGAAACTGGTGGTTTTGGGATATGAGATAGGAAAACAGTCGTCAGCTATCAGCTATCAGTCGTCAGATAAAGACATATTAAAAATTGCGGCGGCTTATGAAATCATGCACAGCGCCATTTTGGCCCATGATGACATTATTGACCAAAGCCCCACCAGACGGGGCCAGCCCTCCCTGTATAAAAGCGTGGGAATAGAACAGGCCATTACTCTGGCAGATCTGGGTTTTTTTCTGGCCATAAAAATTATTTCCGAAAGCAATTTCCCTGAAAAAGAAAAAAATAATGCTTTAAAACTGTTTTCCCAAACCATGGTGGAAACAGCTATTGGCCAGATGCTGGATATTCAAAAAGGGGACTCTGCTACTGTCATGGAACTTAAAACAGCCAAATATACTGTGGCAGGTCCGCTGCAGTTGGGAGCCGTGCTGGGCGGAGCCAAGCGAAACCTATTAGACCAATTAGATAAATTCGGGGAGAATTTAGGTGTAGCTTTTCAGATTAGAGATGATATGTTAGATGGGGAAGTGAGATCGCTGGATCAATCCAGAGTAGAAATGTTAAAATATGCAGGTCTTGCCAAGAAGATCATAACTAAAATTACCAATGATCCCAAAATGATAAAATTACTTGAAGAACTGGTGGATTATATGGTGGAGAGAAAAAAATGATTCCTTCGCATATTGCCATTATCATGGACGGTAACCGCCGGTGGGCCAGAGCCCATCATTTGCCGGAAATTAAAGGCCATGAGGCCGGAGCTGATACTTTGGAAAAAATAGTGGATGCGGCAGAAAAATTGGGCATAAAAACCATTACTGTTTATGCTCTGTCCACGGAAAATATTAAAGAGCGGGCCAAAAGAGAAGTGTGGGGGCTGTTTAACCTGATCAGGAAAGGTTATCATAACAAATTAAAAAAAATGATGCAAAGAGGGGTAAAAGTAACTGTTTTGGGGGAAGTGCATGGTTTACCCGCTACTATCAAGAAGCTAATTAATCAAATTAAAAATACATACATCAAAAGTGAAGCCATTAAGTTAAATATAGCCTTAAATTATGGGGGTAAAAAAGAGCTGCTTCAGGCAATAAAAGACATTGTTAAAAAGGGGATTGAGGTAGATAGAATTAATGAGGAAATCGTGGAGAAGCATTTATACACCAATGGTCAGTCTGATCCTGATTTAGTGATCAGGACAGGAGGGGTTATCAGGCTTTCCAATTTTTTGCTTTGGCAGACAGCCTATTCGGAGCTTTATTTTACCAAAACGCTGTGGCCGGATTTTAATGGCAGGGAACTTAAAAAAGCTATTTCCTGGTATCAAGCCCAGAAGAGGAATTTTGGTAAATAGTCGTCAGCTTTCAGTCTTCAGTCGTCAGACATGAATACACATAAATTCAGAAAACTTAATGTATGGCAAAGATCTATTAAGTTTGTGTCATTAATCTATGAGATTACCGCTACATTTCCTAAAGAAGAAAAATATGGTTTAATCGATCAGATAAGAAGAGCTGCGGTAAGTATTTCTCTAAACATTGCAGAGGGTTCAGGTGCTGGATCAGATGCGGAATTCAGCAGATTCTTAAGAATGTCTCAAAGGTCAGCTTATGAAGTTATTGCAGCTTTAGAAATAGCTATTAATCTTAAAATGGCAGATAAATCCGTTATAGATGGCGCAATCGAAGAAGTTGATCAACTAAGTGCTATGCTTACTGGTTTGATTAAAAGTCTGATAGCTGAAAAAGTCTGATAGCTGATAGCTGATAGCTGAAGACTGATAGCTCTTATTGTATTTCCGACCATTTTTGATAAGTGTCTGACAGGATATTTCTCAAAATTACCAGATATTTTGGCTGGTTAATAATTATTTCTGCAGGCGAGTTGCTACTGTCCAGGGTCCTGCAGAATTTTATTGGGACATTGTCTATTGTATTAAGAGATATTAAACTGCCATTAATGGTTAAGGCAGAAGCAGGCACTGCATTGGTGCTGCAACCGCTGCCGGCAGTATAAATTATGCCTTGGGAGATAATGACAGCATCAATTTGACTAACATTTGTATCAATATTAACATTACCTCCTACAACAAAGACTAAGCCTGCTCCAGGTGAACCTGTAATGCTTTTTTTGATACTGAAAGAATCTTTAACAAATACAACTGCGGTGACTGCATAAGAGAGCTGGTTATTTATCTCTAAAGAGCCATCTGTATAATGTACTTTTTGGTCTTCAAGCTGGTTTGATGTTAAAGCGCTATTGCTTGGTAGATTTTTTTTGCCTGCTTTAGATTGATCATAGTAGAGCGATTTTAAGTCATCGTAGGTGGGGATTTTAAATGGGGCAAAAGGAGCCGGACTACCGAGCACACAATTTGCAGTAGAGTTGCCGAAATTATCACTAATCAAAGGAGTAGTGATCAAACCGTCCTGAACTCTAGGGTATGCGGTTTGGGTTGGGCAGTTAACAGCCGGGCCGGGAGTAGGAGAGGCTGCGGTGGAAGAAATAGTATTTGATTTGGCAATTAAAGCACCATCGGTTTCCTGGTCATTAGCATAAATACGGAATTCATAATTACCGGTAGTTGGGATAGGGTTTAAAGCAAAAGAACACCCAGTTAGATTAGTCAGTTTGGGGTCAGCCCCAGCAGTTTTAGTACAGCTGTTGGTATAAACCCAACTGTTGCCATTGACCGTATTGGTTTTTCCATCAGTAGCGCCAACCGGAAAAAACCCGATCCAGTCTTTTGCAGTGGCGATTTCAGCTTGGGTCGGCTTGGGATAAGTTATAATTAAACCTGCCAGAATCAGACAGCAACCAATCAAAATAAAGATTTGGAGAGTAGATTTACCATTTGACATTTTATCTTGCCTTTAACGCTTCTATTTGTTGTTTTAGCAAATCTATCTCTTTTTGCTGGGCTTCAACTTTTTGGGATAGAGTTTGAATTGCTTTTACAACAGGAGGGATGAGGCCGCTATAGTTAAGGCTTTTTGTTCCGGAAACTGTTTGGGTGGTTCCATCGGGCATCTGTAGTGTGGTGGTACCACCTTCTGATACCAGCTGCGGAAATATTTTCTCAATATCCTGGGCAATTAAACCAATTTGTTCCGCCTTTGTATAATCCGGGCTTAGCCAATTAAAGGTAACCGGTTTAAGCTGATTAATGGATGCGAGCCCGCCGCTTTCGGCCAGAGGAGTGATATTAGTTTTGAGGCGGCGGTCAGAAGTTTGGTTGTTGGTGACTGCATATTCATTGCCGTTTGCATCAACATGAAAAACGGATGAGTTATTCTTTCCAATTTCAAAAAGCCAATTTACATAGCCTGCAGGGGCATTTATTTGTAGCAAAGAGACACCATAAGCATTTGTTCCATCGCCTACAAAAATACCAGTGCTAGCTCCGGAAGCGTTTACGGCCAGCTTCGCCCCGGGATTGGCTGTCCCAACACCTACCCTGCCGCCTTGAGTGATGACCATTTTGAGCGTTGGCTGGTTGGTGTCATCGTCGGTTGCTTTTGTCAAGAAACCAATAGCGCCACGTTGTCCCGTAGCTCCTTGGAGGCTAAAGTCTATAGTTGACCCCGCGATTGGATTTGTACTGTACCAGCCGCCAAAACGCGCAAGTTGTGCACCACCTTGCCCATCAATGCTTGCACCATCAGTTCTAGTTTGAATTCCAAATCTCGAGGTAGAACCGCTGGTAAGACCCTGAAATGTAACTTGCGGATTGTTAATCCCAATTCCCACCTTGCCGTCAATAGAGACAGGACCGGTAACGGTTTGGTAAGGCGAGGAGGGAGCTTGAGCCAGGACAGAAGAAATAAAGCTGTTGCAACCTGTCTGATCAGGACTGGCAGGATCGGTGCAGAATTTATTGTCGATTAAAAGAGGATTGCCAATGCCGGCTATTTGACCGGGTAATTTGTTAGTCATAGAGGCAATGGCAAATCCAATCACGGCAAAACATAATCCTAAAAATAGTAGCCTAAGAATTCTCATGTTACTTAACTATAACTTGCATTATCCGGAAATGTCAAATTATCTTGGCCCTCCCGGGGCATTTATCCTGGTATTGGAATGGACATCCCCGGTAACCTGTATCCAGGGTGTGGCAGCAGTACTGCATTGGTAGCAGAAACCCCTGGTGGGATTGGCATTTATTCTGCACCAGGCATTATACCCAAGTTCCGCGCCCGGTACCCCTGCAAGCCCGGCATTATGCTGCCAGGTGCCACCACTGCACACCCCAATGGTATTAGGCGTGGGTAAATAGTCACCGCAAGCCCCTAACCCTCCTGCAG
>Ga0209211_10003677_pt1 | contig 24659 bp, 35 predicted proteins | sample RifGroA2_FD_183992 | JGI IMG/M metagenome (GOLD analysis project Ga0209211, IMG submission 183992) | Groundwater microbial communities from Rifle, Colorado, USA - Groundwater A2 (SPAdes) (version 2) | ecosystem: Environmental > Aquatic > Deep subsurface > Groundwater | place: Rifle, Colorado...
TTTTGTTTTTAAATGAAATCCTGTTATAGTCTTCGGCCATCAAATAAATATAAAAAAATTCGTCTTTTAATTCTTTTTTTTCCAAATAATAAAGAAGGTTTTTTAAGTAAGTGCCAACACCCGTTTGCGAATAAAGCCTGGCATCGATTCCGATTTTTTTCATTTCGAAAATTTTGCTTTTAAATCAATTGCTAAATAGATCAGCTTATTAAATATCCATGGATATTTATTTTCATAATGTTTTCGATAAAATATCTTCATCGAATCATAGAAATGAAACTTGGTTTTTTTTCTAATCTCACTATTTACTTTTTTTAAACCTGATATAGATTTAAGATGCAAAACTTCATACAATGGATAGTAAAATATCTTAAAACCAAAATTTTTTATTTGGTAGGCTAATTCTATATCTTCTCCATAAGCAAAATAATCTTGATCAAATCCACCTATTTTATTTAATAATTTCCTTGGCGCTAAGAAAAAAGCGCCAGTTGGAACGTCGATTTCATGAATATTTTTTAAATTTCGATCTTTTAAGTGATATTTTCCAAAAAGACTATTGAGTAAATACACTTTGCCAAATAGTTTCTCTAGGCCTAAAAAGTACGTAAGCGAAGCCCAGGGGGTTGGAAAACCCCGATGCGAGGCCGGATCAATAAGTCCATTTTGTAAAATAACCTTGACAGTCAAACCCCCGATCTTAGAGTCTCTTTCAATAAAACTAATTAGGTCTTGAAAATTGATTTCTGTCACTATGGCATCTGAATTAAGATATAAGATGTATTTTCCTTTACTTACTTTAAGCCCAAGATTGTTTGCCTTACCGTACCCTAAGTTTTTTTTAGCGTCTATTACTTTAAGGTTTCTCCAATTTTGTGTTTGCTTGTTTATCATTTCCAAGCTTGAGTCTTTTGAGCCATTATCAATCACTATTACTTCGTAGTCAAGAGGGTATTTTTTAAAGTTTTTTTTAAGACTTATAAGACATCTGGATGTTACTTCTTTGGTGTTAAACGATACAATAATAATTGAAAGAGAAATCATAGGATAGTTTCCAAATTATCGTTTTGGCGATTGTTTAACTCGGCGAGCTTTTCCACCAGTTCCGACTTTCCTTCGTTCTTTCTTTCTTGGATCTCTCTTAAGCATCCCTTGCTTTTTCAATATCGGTCGATAGGTGGTTTTATCAACTATTTCAAGAGCTCTTGAAATTCCATGCACCATCGCCTCAAGTTGGCCGTTTCTACCTCCACCGCTGACGTTTATTGATATAGCGAACCTACCCTCATTACTTGTTAAACGCAACGGATTATTAATAAATTGTCTCTCGTAGGCTAAAGTTAAAAATTTATCAATATGTTTTCCGTTTATATAGGTCTCTCCTGACTTTATCTTGAGCGCGCCGACACTTGCAATCTTTTCTTTATTAACTAGATGAAGTCTAACTCTCGCAACAGCCCTTTTTCTTCTGCCGACTGCCTCGTAATACTGTATATTTTTTTCCTTTTTTACCATATTATTTAAAATAATTCAAAATTCTAAATTCTAAGATCCAAACTTTTCATTATAACTATGATTGTTATCCTTATAAATAAAAAGCCTTCTAAGTCTGTCGCTTCTAAATTTATTTTTTGGCAACATTCCAGAAACGGCATTTTCTATAATTTTTGTAGGATTTGTTTTTAATAATTCTGCATATTTATATATTTTTAATCCTCCTGGATATCCCGAGTAATGTGTATATCGTTTTTGATCAGCTTTCCTGCCTGTTACAACTATGTCTTTTGCATTAACAACGACAACATTATCTCCGCTATCCAAATATGATGCATAGGTTGATTTATGCTTACCTTGTAATAATTTTGATATCTGTGGGGCCAAACGTCCCAAAATTTTACCCTTAGCATCAACCAAGTGCCATTTTCTCAATATATTTACTGCTTTTGATGATTTTGTTGCAAGGGTTACTTTCATATTTTCTTTTCCTTCTTAACTTCTGAAATTTTAGCTACGCTTTTTTTTACATCTTTTGAAATTACCGGGTATGCCCATTCAAGTCTTGCGACTAAAGCGCCGTCAGTTTTTCTCGCTCCAATTCTGACAATCCTTACAAATCCCGAGTTAACTTTTGACAATGATTCTTTTATAGCTTCAAACTTATTAACTAAAGGTTTTAAATTTCCGAATTGCTGTAACAATTTATTATTATCGGCCGTATTACCCCGCTTGACTTTTGTAACTATCCTATCCACTAATGGCTTAAGCGCTTTTAGTTTAGTAATCGTTGATTCAAGCTTTCCATTTGTTAAAAAATTAACTAATAGCTTCCTTATAAGCATCTGATCTGAATCCTGACCATGACTAAATTTGTATTTTTTAAATCCGTGCTTCATATTAAATATATGCAAACTTACGCCAATGATATTCCCATTTTTTTAAGCTCTTCCTCAATTAGTTGAATTGATTTTTTACCAACGCCTTTCATTTCCATTAGCTTATTTCTTCCGACCTTGATCAAATCGGCAACTGTTTCAATCTTTTCTCTCAAAAGAGCATTGATGACTCGAGATGGCAAATTTAACTCATCAATGATTATTTCAAATAATTTTTTATCTATTGCTTCTTTTCTTTCCTCTTCTTCTGATTCTTCAGTTTTTACTTTTGGTGAATCTTCACCGGACAAGATATAACTAAAATATTTTGAAAGAAGAGTTGAGGCCTCTTTTACAGTAACTTCTGGTTTAACGCTACCATCGGTTGTAACCTCAAGAGTAAGTTTTTCAAAATTTGCTTTTCTACCAACTCTAGCTTCCTCAACTTTGATATTTACCTTTTTTATGGGTGAAAAAAACGCATCGACTGGTATATAGCCTGATTCATTTTTTTCTCTTTCTTCAACGCTTGAATATCCGATTCCAACTTCAACAATTGCTTCAATCGAAATCTTGCCCTTGTCATCACTCACTTCACCAATGTAGTGGTCTTTATTTACAGGTTTAATTTCACCGGTTACATCCGCCCCCGTAATTTTTTGAGCACCTTTAATATTAATATTAATCTTGTATGGTCCGCCTTCTACAACGTCGAATCTTAGTTGTTTTAAATTAAGTACAATATCAAGGATTGATTCTTTAACTCCTGGAATTGTTGAAAATAAATGGGGAGCATTATCAATCTTGACTCCAGTAATTGCAGCGCCCTTCAAAGATGAAAGAAGAGTCCTGCGTAATGCATGACCCAAACTCTGTCCAAAACCTAAAGGTAATGGTTCCAAAACGAATTTTCCAAAATTTCCGTCCTCAGTTATTTGAGTAGTAAAATTAGGACTTAACATAATATAAATAAATAAAACTATTAATTATCGGGAATAAAATTCAATAATCAATCTTAAATTAATTTGCTTCATGATTTCCTCACTGTCAGGCTCTGAAATTAATTTTCCAACAATGGCTTTTTTTTCGAACCAAGGAGGAATAATTAAGTCTTTATTTGCAATTGATTTCTCAATATACGGAATCTTAATTGTTTTTTCGTTTGAAAAGCTTATCTTGTCTCCTGTCTTTAATTGAAAAGAGGCAACGGAAACCTTGCGACCATTAACTGTCATATGTCCATGTGAAATAAGTTGCCGGCCCGCTGCCCGTGTTGGGGCAAAACCAAGTCGGTAAACTGCGTTATCCAGTCTTTTCTCTAAATACTGACATAGATATAATCCTGTATTTCCTTTTCTTTCACTTGCTTTAATAAAATAATTTTTTAATTGTCTTTCAGATACTCCAAATGTGAATCTTAGTTTTTGTTTTTCCCTTAATTGGACTCCTCTTTCTGAGACTTTTCTTCTTGACCTTCCTGCATGTTGGCCAGGAGGGACATTTAACTTTTTAAGTAATCTTGCATGTGATTTACTTCCTGGAGTCTTTAATCCTAAATCGACTCCTTCACGCCTTGAAATTCTGTTTTTTGGTCCTAAATATCTCATATTTTTATACTCTTCTAACTTTTGGTGGCCTGACTCCATTATGTGGAACAGGTGTAATGTCAACTATTCTATTTATTTCAACTTGCGATGATTTAACTACTCTTAAGGCAGCTTCACGGCCAGGACCAATTCCCTTGACAAAAATATCAGCAAATTTAAATCCAAATTGTTCGACTGCTTTACGTAGTGTAGCATCAGTTGTTACGGTTGATGCGTGAGGGGTTGATTTTCTGGTTCCCGTGAATCCATGCATACCGCAACTTCCAGTTGCGATTGGATTTCCTTTTTCATCAGTCACGGTGACCATTGTGTTATTAAACGTTGAGGTAATATAAATTCTTCCTTTTTCAACATTTCTTTGTGTTTTTTGTTTTGCCATATAAATTAAAAATTATTACTTTGTTTTTTCTTTCACGGCATCGGCTGTTTTTCCTGATTCAAGCTTTGCCCAAGCCTCTTTCCTCAAAGCTCCGACTGTCTTACGCTTACCTCTTTTTGTACGGGCATTAGACTTAGTCCTTTGACCTCGTGAAGGCAGGCCTTTCATATGTCGAGAGCCTCGATAGCTTCCAATTTCCTTTAATCTTTTGATATTTTCAGTCAAAACTTCCCTTAAATCTCCCTCAACTTTATAGTTTTTTTCAACTACTTCGGTGATTTTCTTTAGTTCGTCTTCAGTAAGTTCTTTGACTCTTTTTGAAGGAGAGACGTTAGCCTGGGTTAGTACTTGACCGACATTACCCCAACCAATCCCATATAGAATGGTTAAGGAATAATCAATCCTTTTGTCATCAGGTAGCGTAATTCCCATCAATCTCGCCATATATTTCTAAGTTTCAAATTTTAATTAACCCTGCTTTTGCTTGTGCTTTGGGTTAGAGCAAACAATATAAACTCGTCCTTTTCTCTTAACAGACTTACATTTTGGACAAATTTTTTTAGTTGATGATCTTACTTTCATATTTTTTATATTCGATATACAATTCTCCCTCGATTTAAATCATAAGGGGTCACTTCTGCCCTTACTTTATCCCCAGGAAGAATTTTAATATAGTTCTTTCTCATTTTTCCTGACAGGTAGCAAAGAATCACCTTTTCTGAATTAAATAATTTAACTTTGAAAAGTGTATTTGGTAAATTCTCTATTACTTCACCTTCTACAACAACTACATTATCCTTCATAAACCTAATATTTTAACATAATTTCGACAAAAATGTATGGGCAAAATTATGTTAAAATCAAAGTGTTTGAATTGGTAACTGCAATCGTATGTTCAAAGCATCCTGATAAACTGGAATCATCCGTAATTATCGACCAGTCATCTCCTGGTTCATGCTTCATTTTTTCAGTTCCCATAGCATAAATTACTTCTATTGCGATCGTGAGTCCTGACTTAATCAAAAGAGTCTTCTCGACCGGTTTTTCAAGATAGCCAAAAACATAAGGCTCTTCGTGCAAATCTTTACCAATTCCATGCCCGGTTAATTCTTTTATAATAAAATAGCCGTTCTTATATATCTCCGTCTCGATTACCTTTGAAATATCTCCAAGCCTATTACCGTACTTCGCCTGTGATATTGATTTTTCTAATGCTAGCTTTCCCACTTCAAGAAATTTTTTTACTTTATCATCTTTTTTATTCCCTATAACAACCGTCTTTGCAAAGTCAGTATGATACCCTTTATAATACATTCCGATATCAAGTGTAAAAACGTCTCCATCTTTCAAAACTCGATTTGATGGTCTTGTATGTACTATTTGTTCGTTTACTGGCAAGCACGTGCTGAAATCGTAACCACTAACCTTGTTGAAAGACGACTCACCACCTTCATTTTTAATAAGTGTAAGCGCATAAGTGTCAATTTCAAGTGTCGTTACCCCGGGTTTTAAAAGTGCATCCAGTGCTGATATAACTTTCTTCAGCTTTGCTCCACCTTGACGCATAATCTCAATTTCGCCTTCGCTTTTATAATTAATCATTCTAAATAATAAATAGTTCTATAAACTTCATCTAATTTATCGTGAAAATCTTCTATAGAAAAATTATTTTTTAACAGATGGTCGGCATATGCAATCGTTGGCGCCATATTAATACCAATCAATTCATCCAAATCTCTTTCTTCACCATAAAGTTTATTTCTATGAGTTCTACTAATTGATCTTTCCCATCTTAATCGTTTGTCAGCATAAATGGCAACAATGTATATTTTTACTTCTGGTAATGATTTTTTTAAGTATATATATTCTTCCCATGATCTTAATCCATCAATAATTACAACCATACTCTCTTTTAATACGTTTCTTATTTTCTTTTCGTTAATGACCGCTAGTGCTTCCATACCATACTTTTTTCTAAGCTCTAGTCTGACCATTTTATGATTCTCTTCGACGTGTTGTAAGTGTTTTTTTTCAATATATTCATTTATTGCTTCGCCAAATGAAATTGTCGGCAATCCTTTGTTTTGAAAAAATTTTGTTGCATCTGTCTTGCCAACCCCAGGTAGTCCAACAATCGCGATAAGTTTTTTATTATTAAGTTTCCAATTTTCAACTTTGTTTTTTATTAACTGTTTCCCAAGGCTTTTCAAGATCTCTTGATTGACTAATTCAATCGTTTGAGTGCCTTCAATTTCAATTAGTTTTTTTTCGGACCGATAATAATTAAGAACCGGTATGGTAAATTTTTTGAAGGACTCAATTCTTTTTTTAATCGCCGGAATCGTCTCATCTTGTCTAACATTTTCAGAAGCTCTGTAGACTAGTCTATATATGGCTTCCTTATCAGGTATCTCTAAATAGATTACTTTATCAACATTGTTGGAAAATTCTTTTGCCTGAGTAATCGTACGAGGAAAGCCATCTAAGATGTATCCTTTTTTATATTCTTCACGCTTCAAGTAGCTATTAACTATTTCAATCGTCTTCTCGTCAGGTATGAGAAGTCCAGCATTCATTGTTTCCTTTATATAACGTCCCAACTGAGTTTTTTCTTTCGCCAGTTGTCTGAAAATATGGCCAGTCGACAAATAAGGAATATTAAACTGTTTCGATAGCATATTTCCCTGAGTCGATTTTCCTGAACCTTGAATACCAATTAAAACTAATTTCATATTATTAATCTAATTTTTTTGTTTCTTTATGAGATGTATGCTTCTTGCATTTTCGGCAATATTTATTTAATTTCAAACCTGCGGTGGTATTAACTTTATTTTTAGATACCACATAATTCTGTGACTTGCAGATTTCGCAAAGTAATCCTACTTGTATCCTTGAACCTTTTTTAGCCATAATATTTTAAAAATTATTAATTTTATTTAACGAACCTATCGTAACTTTTCATAACTAATTGTGCTTCGACAGTTTTAAAAGTTTCAAGAATGACGGAAACAACGATAAGGATTCCTGTTCCCCCAATCACCAAATTGGAAAGGCCTGTTATTTTTGAGACTAAAACTGGCATGACGGCAACTAGACCCAAAAATACAGCGCCGACCGAAGTAATTCTATAAAGAATTTTTTCTAAATATTTTTTGGTCGCCTCTCCCGGTCTTATTCCCGGAATAAAACCGCCGTGCTTCTGAATTTCTTCTGATATTTTTTGTGGATTGAAAACAACAATTGTATAAAAATAGGTAAAGGCGACCACCAAGACAAAATAAAAAAAATTATAAAAGAATCCTGTTGGCGAAAAAAAACTTACCAAGAATCGGCCAATTCCGCTTGCTGCCGGATTTTTTGCGTAAACTAAAAAATTACCTAATAACTGTGGCAAAAGAACAAATGATACGGCAAAGATAATTGGGATAACGCCTGCTTGATTTAATTTTAATGGAAGAAAATTTGTTGCGCCTTGATATAGACGGTTACCTTTAATCCTTTTAGCATAATATACAGGAATTTTTCTTACAGCTTCATTAATAAAGACGATCGAGGCAATGACAGCTACAGCCAAAACAATGAAGGCAAGGATATTAAAAATCATTTCCTGATTAAAGATCACTGCTGTTTGCGATAAAACAACCGGCAGCCGGCCAACGATCCCCGCTAATATCAAAAGTGAAATGCCATTACCAAGGCCAAATTCTGATATCAATTCACCAAACCAGACTAGTATAAAAGTTCCGGCGACCATCGTTAAAATAAAAGAAAAAAATTCTATTGGTGATAAAACCCCAATGATCTTCTGATTTTTTAATAAAACAAATATTCCAATCGATTGGACAATTGTTAAGGGAACGGTTAAAAATCTCGTATATTGATTTATCTTATGTCTTCCATACTCCCCCTCCTTGGATAAAGCTTCAAGTTGTGGAAAAATAGCCGTAAGTAATTGAATAACGATTGAAGCATTGATATAAGGATTTAATCCTAACGCCATGACAGAAAAATTTATCAAAGTTCCTCCTGAAAAAATATCAAGTAGTGATAGAAATTGATTTTGCGCGAATAAACTTTTAAGTTTTGCTAAGTCAATCGCGGGAACCGGTAAAAAGGCAAAGACTCTAAATGCAAAAAATATGAACAACGTGAAAAAAATCTTTCTTTTTACATCTGGGTCTTTAAAAAGAAGGCTTATTTTCTCACTGATTTTTTTAAACATAATCAGGATTATTTAATTTCTACTTTCCCTCCCAATTTTTCAATGGTAGTTTTTGCAGACTTCGAAACGCTAAGACGGACAGTTAATTTTTTCGTAAAATCTTTGCTATTCAAAACTTTAATCGCTGTTTTTTTATTTTTTTCTTCATGTATTAAACCCTTTGCGATAATTGATTTAAAATCAACAATCGAGTTATCTTCAAACACATTTAATTTTGAAAGCTTTAAAGCAATCGTTTTACTAGAATTGGGTTTGTTGCGTCCTTTTCCTCTTAAAAGTGGGTATTTTTTTACCATCCGACCTTGACCTCCCTCAAAATGAAGAGGGATATTTTCTCGCGCTTTTTGATGTCGAGTTGTACCTCGTCCTGACTTACCGCCTTTATTACTGGCAAGTCCTCGTCCGAGTCGCTTTTTCTTTTTAATGATGATTTTTGGTAAGTTAGATAAAAAATTCATATTTTATTTCGCCTTTCTAAGTAAACTTAACGCTTTCATTATTGCATAAGTGTTAACAACCTGATTTCGTGACTTAATTATCTTCCCTGAGGCATTTTCAATTCCAGCAAGGTCAAGCAAAACTCTGGTGACGCTTCCAACCTTAAGTCCAGTTCCTTCCGGTGCCGGCTTTAATAATATATAAGCCGCTTTATATTTTAATTTTATTTGGTGTGTTATTGTTTTACCCTTTCTCGGTACTTCAATCATGTGCTTTCTTGCATAACTGATCGCTTTTTGAATGGCAGGTGGCACTTCAAGTCCACGGCCGATACCAACTCCAACCTTACCGTTTTTATCTCCTACTGCAACTAATGCTGAAAAAGTAACGTAATTACCACCGCTCGTTTTTTTAGAAACGCGCTTTATTAACAAAACTTTTTCTTCCACACCTTGACTGTCTTTTTTTCTTTGTTCCATCATATGATTATCCCTCCCTCTCTCAAGCCTTCACATAATGCCTTGACTCGACCGGCATATGCATATAGACTTCGATCAAAGACTCCTTTATTTATCTTTTTTTCCTTCAAAATTAAGGCCAGTTCTAAGCCAATTTTTTTAGCTTCTTCAGACTTTTTTAGTTTTTCTTTTGACCCAGCTTTTTTAAAAGCCAAACTCGAGAATGAAGCAATCGTCTTTTGAGACACATCATCAATTGCCTGCGCATAAATATATCGATTTGATCTGAAAACTACAATTCTTGGAGTTTTTTGATCTCCGTCAATTTTTGAGCTAATTCTCATTTTCCTTCTCAATTTTCTATTTGTATTAACTTTTCTCATGTTTATTATGCTGCAGCGCCCGCGGCCTTGGCCTTTTTACCAGGCTTAATTCTTAATTTTTCACCAACATATTTTACGCCTTTACCCTTGTAGCTATCAGGCTTTTTAATTATCTTTATCTGATATGCGACTTGCCCAACTAATTGCTTATCTGCTCCAATGACAAAGGCCTTATTAGCACCTTCAACGCGATATTTTATTCCTGGCTGCTTTTTAAAGACAACTGGGTGGGAGTAGCCGATTTTAAATACCAGGTCTTCACCCTGGAGTTTTACATTATAACCCGTTCCCACGATCTCAAGTCCCTTTTCCCAGGCTTTTTCTACTCCACTGACTGCATTGGCAATAAGTTGCCTATATAGCCCGTGAAGCGACTTAACTTTTTTATCATCCGAAAGCCTTTTTATATTTATTCCGCTTTCATTTTTTTCAAGTTCAAGCTTTTCGGGTATTTTAAAATTCAACTCACCCATAGGTCCACTAATTTTTATATCTTTTCCTACCTGATTAAAGGTGACCGTTGAGGGTAAAGCGATTACTTTTTGTCCTATTTTTGACATATTTTTACCAAATATTAAATAAAAGTTCTCCACCGACTTTTTTTGTCTTAGCTTCTTTATCCGTTAAAATTCCAAGCGGAGTTGATAAAATTGAAAAACCATAACCCGACACAATTGGCTTCAATTCTCTGTATGATACATAATGCCGCTGACCAGGTTTTGAAAATATTTCAATATCGGTGAAAGTGGTTTCATTATCAAGTGAAAGTTTGATTGTAATATTCTTTTTTAAAGTTCCTTCAACCTCATAACCTTTAATAAACTTTAGGTCTTTTAGTTTTGAAAGTAATTGCTCCTTAAATTTAGAATGTGGAGACACAATAACTTCTTTTTTCGCCATGTACCCATTTTTTATTCTGATTATTAAGTCTAAAATTGAATTTTCCATATTTTTAGGTTGCCTCAAGCACTTTCTTGGTCACTTTACCGTGACTTCTAAATGTTCTCGTTGGAGAGAACTCTCCTAATCTGTGACCAATCATTGATTCTGAAATTAAAACTTCTATAAATTTTCGACCATTGTGGATACCTATTTTATGACCAACAAAATCCGGTGAAATTTGACTATTCCTCGCCCAAGTTTTTATTGCGTCGCTTGTTTTATTTTCCTTTTGGCGGGTCACTCTTTTCATCAAATTTTCATCAATATAAGGTCCTTTTTTTGTTGATCTTGACATATTTTTACCAGGATATCTTTATAACTCCGGGTATTTCCCCGTTTAACGCCTTTTCTCTAAAGCAAATTCGACAAAGTCCAAATCGTCTCATATATCCTCGAGCGCGACCACACAATTGACATCTGTTTCTGTGTCTAACCGCAAATTTTTGTTTTTTTAGAAACTTAACTTCATCTGATGTTTTTGCCATATCCTAAAAAATTCTAAATAATAAATTCTAAGATCCAAATAAATCCTAATTTCTAAGTTCCAAATTTTTTAGTATTTTGAATTTAATATTTATTTGTAATTTCGGATTTAGTGCTTATAATTTCTTAAATGGAACTCCTAATAATTCAAAAAGTTTATGACCTTTATCATAATCTCTTGCGTTTGTCACCACCGTTACCTCGAGCCCTCTAATTTTATCAACTTTATCAAATTCGATTTCAGGAAATATTGTCTGTTCGTAAAAACCTATGTTAAGATTTCCATGATTGTCAACGTTGCTTTTATTTAAGCCTTTAAAATCACGAAGTCTCGGGATTACTATCTTAACTAATTTTTCTAAAAAATTCCACATCATTGTGCCTCTTAAGGTTACTTTAACCCCAATTGGCAAGCCTTTTCGAATTTTAAAGGCAGAAATTGAGCTTCTGGCTTTTGTAATTACCGGCTTTTGGCCGGATATTAAACCAATCTGTTCTTGAATTTTTTCAATCACATTTTTACTTGTAACTGCCTCACCAGCGCCTACATTAATTACAATTTTAATAGGCATTGGGGCTTCCATTAAATTTTCAAGCTTTAACTCGTCAATAAGCTTTTTTTTGATATCTTGATTGTAAAATTCTTTAAAAGTCATATTTTATTGTCGCATTTCCTGCAAATTCTAAACTTCTTATTCTTATCAATTTTTACTCCGACTCTTGTAACTTTACCGCATTTTGGGCAGATAATCATGACTTTGGAGGCCAGAATTGGTCTTGGTACATCAACTATTCCACCCTGTGGTAATTTATCGTTTTTTTTGATGTGTCTCTTGTAGAGGTTGACTCCCTGAATTAAGATTTTTTCAGATTTAACATAGACCTTTTCAACCTTGCCCTCTTGGCCGCGATTTTTACCGTACATGACCTTAATTTTGTCGCCTTTTTTTATTTTCATTAATATATTTCCTCTGCTAAACTTGCAATTTTTGAAAAACCATTTTCTTTTATTTCTTTGGCGATTGGTCCAAAAATTCTTGTCCCTTTTGGATCCTTGACTTCTTTGTCGGCTAAAATAACACACGCGTTATCATCAAATCTAATATAACTTCCGTCGCGTCGTCGTTTTTCCTTACGGGTTCTTACAATGACCGCAGGTAGCACTTCACCTTTTTTGACAGCCGCGTATGGAATCGCTTCCTTGACAGTTACATGAATAACTTCACCCAAGTAAGCGTAGCTTCTATTACCCTTTTTTGCCATACCAATCATAGATACGCGCCTGGCACCTGTGTTATCTGCGACATTTAGAATTGATCTTTGTTGTAACATTTATATTTAAATTAAACCTTTTTAACCTCAATTTTATTAATAACGATAAAGTGCTTGTCTTTAGAAATAGGCCTTGTTTCTTCTATATTGACTTTATCACCTACCATTAAATCTGCTATTTCATTATGCGCTTTATACTTTTTATGTTTTATTATGACTTTTTTATACCTTGGGTGCCTAAATTTGCGTTCAACTGAAACTACAACTGTCTTTTGCATTTTTGTGGAAATAATCTTTCCACTTAGGATTTTTTTCATATTATTTAACTTTATTAATTTTTTCTAATTCTTTTTTCTCTGTTATAAGTGTTAAAATGACTGCTAATTGTTTTCTTTTTTTAAAAATTACATTTGTGTCTTTGACCGGTGACGACTTCTTGGAAAGGTTTAATTTCAACAACTCTTCATAAATACTACTTGCTTGTTTCTCTAATTCTGATACCTTTTTTTGTCTTAATGCGCTTGTATCTTTTTTCATAAATTCTTTGTTGCAATTTTAGTTTTAACGGATAATTTTGATGAAATATTTTTTAAAACAGCCCGGGTGTCACCCTCTGGTAATCCGTCTATCTCAAAAAGAACTCGACCAGGCGTAACAGATGCGACAAAATAAGCCACATCCCCTTTACCAGCGCCCATCGTAACTTCTGGCGGTTTTTTTGTAAAAGGTTTATCTGGAAAAATTCTTATCCAAAATTTACCATTCTTACGAGTTGCTCTTGCAAGTATTACTCGTGAGGCTTCTATCTCTCGATCTTTAATCCATCCTTGACTCAAAGATTTTAGCCCAAATGACCCAAAGTTCAATCTTTCGCCTTTTACGGCCATTCTTCTCCAAATTCCTCTAAATTGTTTTCGATATTTTTGTCTTTTTGGTGCTAACATTTTTTTAAATTAAAATTATTTACATAACCATACTTTGACACCAATATATCCTGACCTAGTTAAGGCAGGATAGACTGCAAAGTCTACATCTTCTCTAATTGTTGATGTGGGAATTGTACCTTGAAAATATTTTTCTCTTCTTGAAATCTCAGCTCCATTTATTCTTCCTCCTAATTGAATTTTTACCCCTTTTCCACCAGCCTCAATCACTCTGTTCATCGAGTTATGGACTAAAGAACGGTGTGGAAAACCGCGGACTAGCTTCTCTGCGACAGACTGCGCTACATAATATGCGCTTAAATATGGTTTTTTAACTGGTTCAATTTTTATATCTAATTTTAGTTCCTTGCCTTTTTCAACTGCTTTTAGATAAACTGCAATATATTTTTTAATTTCTTCTAAGCCTTTTCCCCCGCGACCAATTATCATTCCTGGCTTTACAGAATAAATAATCAAAGTAATTTTATTTATAGCTCTTTCGATGTCAATTTGGGTTACTGATGCAAAGGCTAATTTTTGCATAAGTGTTTTCCTAATCTTTAAATCAGCCGTTAGTGATTCTCTATATTGCTTTTTACTGGAAAAATACCACCTGGAATTCCAGTTATATATTACTCCAAGTCTTAGACCTTTAGGGTTAACTTTTTGTCCCATTTACTTTTTAATTTTCTCAACTTCTAATTTTTCCTTTTCTTTGGTTTTTGTATCAGATTTGACATTTGAGTTTTGAGATTTGAGATTTTTAACAGGTAATTCTTTACTTACCTCAATTTTAGAAGGCGCCAACTTAACATCTCTAGCTTCAAGTATTATCTTGATGTGGCTCATTCTCCTTTTTATAGGTTTTACATTACCACGACTCCCTGGAAGATATCTTTTTAATTTTTGTCCTTCTTCAACTGTCAAAAGTTTAAATGTTAACAGATCGGGGCTTACTTTTAAAGCCAGTTTAGCATTGCTAATTGCTGATTCGATTGATTTATAAAGAACAGAGGTCGCTTTTTGTTTTCCATAATACAAAAATCTCAATGATTCAACAGGTGACATTTTTTTAACAGCCTTCAAATAAAACCGTAGTTTTTTTGGTGTAATTTTCAAGTTTTTTAAATATGTAGTTGATTTCATGTTTATTTCCTTCTTTTAACTAAAAATTTATTACTCCATTTGTCTTTATTACGAGTCCTTGTCCCTCTTGCGGACTTTCCCCAAGGTGTCTTTGGATGCATACCCTCACCAGACTTCCCTTCTCCGCCTCCGTGAGGATGACTTCTTGGATTTTGGGCTGTCCCTCGCACTGTTGGCCTAATCCCCATTAATATTTTTCGTCCAGCAGAGCCAATTATCTCATCTTTAAATTCACTGTTCCCGACTTTTCCAATTGTGGCAAAGCAATCTGGAAAAAATTTTCTTACTTCCCCTGATTGTAGTTTGAGATGTATATAGTCATCTTCCTTGGCGATAACAACCGCAGATGTTCCAGCTCCACGAGCAATCTGCCCACCATGTTTAGGATACATCTCAACATTATGAACCGAGACGCCTATCGGAATATTCTTTAAAGGCATAGCATTGCCAGTATTAATATCGGCCGATTCTGAAGCGATTATCTTATCTCCAACTTTTAATCCCTCAGGATGAATAATATAGCTTAATTCATTATCTTCGTATTTTATTAAAGCAATGTGAGCATTTCGTCCCGGATCTTTTTCAACTCTAATTACCTCGCCTTTAATATCTCTTTTATCTCTTTTAAAATCAACCATTCGATAATATCTTTTTTGCCTGCCACCTTGGTGCCTCACCGATATTGTACCTGAAGAATCTCGACCAGAATGTTTTTTTAAAATTACAGTCAGCTTCTTTATTGGTTTTGCGTTTTTTGTTAAAAAATTATTTTTCATATTATGCTTGTGGGAATAAATCAATTTTACCCGTACTAACTTTCACATAAGCTATTTTCTGATTTGGTAGTTGCTTCATCTTCATTGATCTACCAACTCTTTTTACTTTTCCGATTCTATTCATTGTCCTAACACTTGAGATTTTAACTGCATATATTTTTTCTAGGACTTGTTTTATTTTATTTTTATCGGATCTGGGATTCACATAAAACATATAGACTTTATTTTTAGCTAGTAGGGTTGCCTTTTCTGTCAGTACTGGTGATAAAACAACTTCGTTAATTTTCATGATTTAAAAAATGTTTTTCTAAAGTTTTAATCGCGGTTTCAAAAAAAATAATTTTTTCTGCTTTTAAAACTTCATATGTATTTAAAGATGATGATGGTAATATTGATATTTTCTCTATGTTGCGACTTGCAAGAACAAAATTATTTTTAATCATACTCGGTAAAACAAAAATTATCTTTTTTCCAGTCAGATTCAATATTTTCAAAAATTGGCTGACATTCTTTGTTTTTAGTTTGTTTTTTGAATCGACTTCTTCAAGACATATAATGTCTTTTTTAAACGCCTTATTAGTTAAAGCACCTAAAAATGACAATCTTCTTTGATTTTTACTGAATGATAAAGAGTAATCCCTAGGCTTTGGCCCTCCAACTACTCCTCCACCGACAAATATTGGAGCTTTTAAGCTTCCATGACGCGCTTTTCCAGTTCCCTTTTGTCTGTATATCTTTCTGGTTGAGCCTACTACTTCTGAGCGTGTTTTTGAACTTGCGGTCCCTGCTCTCTGATTAGCTAAGTAGACTCTTACCGCCTGAGCTAAAAGCGACGGGCTTACCTTCACATCAAATATATTTTTATTAAGTTCAATTGTCTTTTTTTCTTTACCATCAATGTTAAATACCGCGACTGAAAGGACGGTATTTTTTTTCACTGCTGTTTTTTTTTCTTCTTTTACCATACTTAAATATTTAATTTCTTATTTCCAATAATCCTGTTTTATATCCAGGCACTAATCCCTTAATTAAAAGTCCATCTTCCTTAACTTCAATTATCATTAGGTTCTTCACTGTAACCCGGTCTTGCCCCATTCTTCCGGCCATTCTTTTTCCTTTAAAAACTCGTCCAGGAGTTGTCGTCATACCGATTGAGCCAGGAGCACGCTCACCACGTGACTGACCATGGGTTCGGGGTCCACCTTTAAAGTGATGTCTTTTAACAACTCCCTGATAACCTTTTCCTTTTGAAGTTCCAGTCACTGTGACTAAATCGCCTTTTTTAAAAAGCATTGTCGGCTTGATTTCGTCACCAATAAAAATCTTGACTCCTTCGATATCTAAACCTCTTTTGCCATTTTCTTCGATAACCTTAACTTTTTCTCCATACTTTTCTAATCTGATTTCCCTTAAAAAACGAAGCGGGGTCTTAATCCCCGCCTTGTTTATTTCGCCTCGTACTGGCTTTTGAATCTTATTAGCTTTTCCCATTCCGAGTTTTATTGAAAAGTATTTATGCTCGGCGGGCACCATGAGGCTTATAAAATAACATGGTGATGTTTTAATAAAAGTAGTCGGGACACGCTCTCCCTTATCATTAAAAATTTGAGACTGTAGTGATTTTTGTCCTAATGTAAAACCTGACATATGGCAAAAAAAATAGCCCCAGATTGGGGCTAAAATCCAATCCGGAAAATTTTAAAATCCGATGCTTCCCGAACAAAGGAATTTTAACATGATTTGGAACATTATATAATACACCCTACGATTCTTCAAGAAGAAATCACATCTTCACTTCTACCTCAACACCTGCCGGTAGTTCTAAGTGCATCAGTGAATCAATTGTTTGATTTGTCGGATTAACGATATCAATCAACCTCTTGTGAATTTTCATGCCGAAATGCTCTCGCGCGTCTTTATCAATAAACGGAGACTTATTTACCACATAAACTTCAATTCTTGTTGGAAGTGGAATCGGGCCAATAATTGAAGCGCCCGTCCTGATTGCCGTGTCGACAATTTTTTGACAAGTTTCATCGATCAATCGATGATCATACGACTTCAACCTAATTCTAATTCTTCCTTTCGGCATAATATAAAGGTGCTAATAAACTTACCTAATTACTTGAAACCTAAAAATTTATTTAATTATCTTTGTTACTACTCCAGCTCCGACAGTGTGACCACCTTCTCTAACCGCAAACTTTAATCCTTCTTCCATGGCGACTGGGTAAATAAGTTTTCCTGTGACTTTAACATTGTCTCCAGGCATAACCATCTCAACTCCAGCTGGAAGAGTGACTTCTCCCGTGATGTCGGTTGTTTTTATATAAAACTGTGGTCGGTATCCCTTAAAGAAAGGAGTGTGTCGTCCTCCCTCTTCTTTAGTAAGAATATAAATTTCAGCCTCAAATTCTGTGTGAGGAGTAATTGAGCCTGGTTTTGCAATAACTTGACCTCTCATGACGTCGTCTTTTTCAATTCCTCTTATAAGAAGTCCTACATTGTCACCAGCGCGGGCCTCATCAAGAGTTTTCTTAAACATCTCAACACCAGTAACGACTGTCTTTTTAGTATCCTTAATTCCAACAATTTCTACTTCCTCATTTATCTTACAAATTCCACGCTCAACACGACCTGTTACGACTGTTCCGCGGCCCGAGATTGTAAAGACGTCCTCAACCGGCATCAAAAATGGTTGATCAACTGGTCTTGTTGGCTCTGGAAAATATTCATCGACCGTTTTCATTAGTTCTTCAATTTTCTTAATAGCTTCAGGATCGTCCTGCAATGCCTTAAGAGCTGAGCCTCTGATAACTGGAATTTTATCCCCTGGAAACTTATACTTAGTTAAGAGGTCTCTTACTTCCATCTCTACTAAGTCTAAAATTTCCTTATCAGCAACCATATCAACTTTATTCAAGAAAACAATTATTCCCGGTACGTTAACCTGTTTTGCTAATAAGATATGCTCTCTTGTTTGAGGCATTGGACCGTCTGGAGCTGATACAACCAAAATTGCACCGTCCATTTGAGCGGCACCTGTGATCATGTTTTTAATATAATCTGCATGCCCTGGAGCATCTATGTGAGCATAATGCCTTTTATCAGTCTCATATTCAGAATGATGAAGATTGATAGTGACTCCTCGTGCTCTTTCCTCAGGCGCTTTATCTATATCTTCATATTTTAAAAATTTAGCTTGACCTTTTTTTGATAAAACGTAGTGAATTGCAGAAGTTAAAGTTGTCTTTCCGTGATCTACGTGTCCAATTGTACCAATATTCAAATGAGGTTTATTCCTCTGAAATGTTCCGTCTGCCATATGTTTATAAATTTATATAATTGATAATAACAAACAAAAGAAAGCCTAAAATAAATAAGGCTTTTAACTTTTTATTTGTTTTCATGATAAAGGTAATCATGCCAAAAGTCAAGGGCAAAAAAACATTTTTTTAGAAGTTTTTTTGCCCGCAGACCCCGTAGACTCGCTCCTCGGAGGCGAGGATGTAAACCTCGCGACGAGGTAAGAGTTCTTCGGGGTCAAGTATAAAAGCTTGAATTTTTACAATAATGTTATATATACACTACAATGATTTAAAACATTGTAGTGGTGGCTTTTACTTCTCTACCAGCTAAATTAATTTCTGCTAGAATAAACTCATGTTAAACGAAGAGCAGAAAAAAGCAGTCGAATACAATAAAGGGCCATTATTAATCATCGCTGGCGCCGGAACTGGAAAAACTACTGTCATTGTAGACAAAATAAAGTACCTCATCAAAAAAAACTTAGCTTTACCCGAGGAAATATTAGCACTCACTTTTACAGAAAAAGCGGCCGCCGAAATGGAAGAGCGGGTCGATCGCGAGATGCCCTACGGGTACTTTCAGATGTGGATCTCTACATTCCATAGTTTCGCGGATCAGATTTTGAAAGAAGAAGCTTCACACATTGGAATTTCTCCAGCCTACCAACTAATGACGGAGGCTGAAACAATTTTATTTTTACAAAAAAACTTATTTTTATTTAATTTAAAATATTTTTCCCCCCTCGGAAACCCTAATAAATTTTTAGGCGATCTCTTAAATCACTTTTCCCGCCTCCGCGACGAAAATATTTCACCCGTAGATTACTTAAAATGGATAAAAAATATTAATTTTGGCAAGAAAGGAGACGAGCAGTCGACGAACGAAGCCAAAATGGAAATAGAAAAATATCAAGAATTGGCAAGCGCGTATAAAACATATCAAGAACTGAAAATAAAAGAAAACCTTTTTGATTTTTCCGATTTGATATTTTATTTGACAGAATTATTCGCCAAAAGAAAAAATGTTTTGAAAAAATATCAGAATAAATTCAAATATATTCTCATTGATGAATTCCAGGATACCAATATTGCCCAATATGATTTGATCAAATATCTCGCTCCTCCCGAGTCTAATCCATGTCTTACAGTTGTTGGCGACGATTCACAGGCAATCTATAAATTTCGCGGTGCCTCGGTCTCAAATATCTTGAATTTCATGAAGGATTATAAAAAAGCGAAGCAAATCACATTACTAAAAAACTATCGCTCATCCCAAAGAATCCTTGATGCGGCATACCGTCTAATTAAAAATAATGATCCTGACACTCTGGAAGCAAAGCTTGGAATTTCCAAAGAACTCATATCAGTAAAAAGCAAACAAGTAAAAAATCGTGACTATCGGCCGGAGTTTTATCTTGCTTCAACGCCTGAGGAGGAAGCTGATTATGTAGCTTCAGAAATATTAAGACTCAAAAAAGATTACTTGTTTTCCGATTTTGCCATCCTTACCCGAGCTAATAATCACAGTAATGCTTTTATAAGAGCTCTTGCCCGCAACGGAATCCCCTATCAATTTTTGGGTCCCGGAATGTTACTCAAGCAACCTGAAGTTAAAGACCTTTTAGCATATCTATATGTAATGAATAATATAGAAGACTCGGTTTCGCTCTATCGAATCCTTAATATGGATCTTTTTCAAATCGATGTCGTTGATATTACTTTGCTGATGGCTTTTTCTAAAAAAACCAATCTCTCACTATTTCAAGCTATCAATATCTATTTAAGTTTCTTTGAAAAATCACCACTTGAGAAAAGCTATGAAGTCTATAGAAAATATCTACCTCTCATCAAAGCCGAGACAAGAGAAAAGATAAAGTTTTTGTTTAATATGATCAAAAAACATTTGGAAAAAGTAAAAAAAGACTCTGCCGGCCAGATACTTTTTTATTTCTTGGAAGATACAAAGTATTTAAGTAAATTAGTTAACTATAAAACTGAAGGTGAAGAAAAAATTGCTCTTAATGTCTCTAAATTTTTCAATAAACTAAAAAGCTTTGAGAACTCCCATGAAGACGCATCGGTTTCATCAGTTGTTGACTACTTGACAATGAGCATTGAATTAGGTGAGTCGCCGACTGTCGGAAAATCTGATGCTTCAGAAATCAATGCGGTGAACATCATCACTGCTCATTCAGCAAAAGGTCTAGAATTTAAGGTTGTCTTCCTTGTCAATCTCACAAAAGGTCGTTTTCCAACCAACACAAAAAAAGAGAATATTACAATACCAGACGAGTTAATAAAAGAAATATTGCCAATAGGCGACTACCATCTTGAAGAAGAAAGAAGACTTTTTTATGTAGGCTTGACCCGGGCTATGGATCGTATTTACTTAACGGCTTCCAAATTCTATGGAGAAGGAAAAAGAGAACAAAAAATTTCTCCTTTCGTAAGTGAATCACTTCTTAAAAACGAACTAGAAAAAATTCTTAAAATTAATCATGAAAAAAAGGAGCAATTATCGATCTTTGATTTTAGAAAACCTAAAGAATCAATTGCGAAAAATAATTATATACTTCGAAATTTTTCATTTACGCAGCTTGAAACCTACGAAAAATGCCCTCTTCAATATAAGTACCAATTTGTCCTTAAAGTGCCTACCTCACCATCTGCTTCGCTTTCATTTGGCGACACTATCCACCGGACACTTCAAGCGTATTATCAAGAATTTATTAATGATAATAATATAGGGCTTGACCGATTGCTTTCAATCTTTGCATCCGCTTGGTCTCCGCTTGGTTATGCATCTAAAACTCACGAAAATAGAATGAGGGCTGAGGGGGAAAAACTTCTTAAGGAATTTATGGTTAAATTTCATAATAAAAATGTCAATATTTTAGGACTGGAAAAACTTTTTAAGATTAAGATTGGAGAAGATATATTCATAACCGGAAAAATAGACCGAGTTGATAAAATAAAAAACGAAGGAATTGAAATAATAGACTATAAAACGGGTCGACAACCAAATGAAAATGACTTAAAAAAAAGTTTGCAGCTTTCAATTTATGCATTAGCTGCAACAAATCCAGGTCTATATAATAAAAAACTTTCGCAAGTTAATCTCACTTTCTACTATTTACAGACGCCTGACAAAATATCATTCACAAAAACTGAAGACGATATAGAAAATACAAAAGAAAAGATTTTTAATACCGTAAAGAATATCCGAGAAAATGACTTTTCTCCACGGGTTGGGCCATGGTGCGACTTTTGTGCTTTCAAAATGATCTGCGAAGCCTGGCAATAAGGCTGTATAATAGGAAGTTATGAGTGATGTGATCATTAGATCTAAGCCGTTTATTAGAGTCCTTGAAATTTTGGTGCCATTATTATCATGGACTTTGATTACGTTTCCTCTTTGGTTTTCGCCATTCCATCCAGCCTTGGTCGCTTATTTTATAATATTCTTTGACTTATACTTTTTTTATAAATCAGCCAGCACTGCTTATAATGCAGTTTTATCGTACAAAGAAATTTTATTTCACAATTTAATTAACTACCGAAAAAAAGTAATTGCTAACAAAAAATCTAGTGAAATAAATCACTTTGTGATAATCCCAAATTTCAAGGAGCCACTTCATAAAATCGATTCAACCATTCAGGCGATTACAAAATCTGACTATCCATTCGGCAAAATATATTTGGTTCTCGCTTTTGAAAAGAGAGAAGAACAAGTCGAAGAAAAGGCAAAGGTACTTGAAGATAAGTATAAAAAGTTTTTCAAAAAAATAATTACCGTTTACCATGTTTTGACCGATAATGAGGAAGCTGGTAAAGCCAGTAATCAAACATATGCCTGTAAAGAAGTTACGTCTTTCGTACAAAAAAATAAATTAAATTCTAAAAAAGTAATCATCACAATCTGCGACGCTGACAGCTTATTGCCTAAAAATTATTTTTCTTATTTAACTTTTGAGTTTTTCCGAGATACGGGTCGACTTTATCACTTTTATTGGGCACCTGTTCTTTTATACAATAACTTTTGGCAATTGCCTTTATTTGTAAGAATGCAGGCTACTCTGTCTTCTATTTTAAGACTAGCTTTCCTGTCTCAAAAAGAAAATCTTATCCAAGTTTCGACCTACTCAACTAATCTTTGGCTACTCCAAGAGCTTAACTATTGGGATGTTGATATAATCCCTGAGGATTGGCATATTTATTTTCAGGCTTTTTTTACATACGGAAGTAAAGTTAGGACGATTCCCCTATTTACTATCGTAAACGGAGACGCTGTCTATTCTGGAGGCGTAATCAAAACAATGGTTAACCGTTACGAGCAAGAAAAGCGCTGGGCTTGGGGGGTGTCTGATGTCGGATATGTCTTAAAAAGATTTTTTACTTCGCCGCACATTCCTCCTATAGTTAAACTCAAAAAAATCTTTTTTATTGCCGAAACTCACCTCCTTTGGCCTGTATCTTTCTTTATCCTAACTATTTCGGCCTCGATTCCTCCGCTTATTAATCCGATATTTAAAAAAACCGTCCTTGGATTTTTACTTCCGAAGCTCTCTGCGCTTATTCTTACATTGTCCTCGGCAATGTTGATTCTTTATGTCTACCTTGATATCCAGATTAGGAAAAAGGTCAACATGAAAACTCCAATTAAATATTTGCCTATCTTAATAATTCAGTGGTATTTATTACCTATTGTCTCCTTCTTTTTCTCTTCCCTTCCTGCCCTTGACGCTCACACTAGAATATTGCTTGGAAAAAAGTTAAAATATAAAGTGACAGAAAAAGTCTAGAGGTATATAAAGTTAATTATTTTATTGACTTTATAGACTTTACGGACTTTATGAACTTTATAGACTAATTATGTTTAATTGGCTTTTCACCAAAACCCCTCTTATCTTTCTAGTCCAGTCTTTTTGGCGTGATGAAGCTTTTTCCTATCTAATGGCTAAAAAGAGTCTGCTTGATATTATGATAAGTACCGCTCATGATTTTAGTCCTCCATTTTATTATTTTGTCCTTCATTTTTGGATTTCTATTTTCGGAAAAAGTGAAATTGCATTACGGAGTTTATCGCTCATTTTTTACTGGGCGACACTTTATGTGGCTTTTCTTTTTTTAAACGATGTCTTCAAAATGACTCTTAAAAAATCTTTCCTTTATTTGCTCCTTTTTGTTATTAACCCTTTGTTGGTTTATTATGCATTTGAGGTAAGGATGTACTCCATGTTTGCCTTCTTTAGCATCTTATCATTCTATGCACTCTACAAAAAGAACTCTACTCTATATCTGATTTCTTCTATCCTCGGAGTTTATACTCACTATTTCATGCTTCTTGTGGTCTTAGGTCAATATGTATTCTTCAGATATAAACAAAAACTCGTCTTTATATCTTTTATCCCATGGATGGTATTTGTTTTATTTAATAGAAGCCTAGGCGTTCAGCCATTCTGGATTAATAAATTCAAATTTACCCATATATTTACATTTATTGGTAATCTCTATTCCGGTTACGAATATGGCTCCAAGCTAGTAGACAAAATTATGACTCCACTGTCTGTTTTGTTGTGGATAATAATTATCTTTGCTTGTTTAAAAAGATCAAAAAACCATCCCGCCCAGCAAAAGCTTTTTAAGCTTATTGCTGTTTGGGGTCTAGTTTTACCATTTTTTGTTGTAATAGTTTCTTATCTTAAGCCAATTTTTCTGCCAAGATATCTTATCTTTGCTGTATCTGGTCTCATTTTTCTTCTAATCTTTTCCTTTGAAAGAATGTCCGGGTTTTTCAAAATATTTTCATTGAGCCTGTTAGTTATTATGTCGTTAAGTTTTATGAAGGTCGAGGTACTCGTAAGGAGAAAGGCTAACTTCAGAAAGCCAATTAGAGAAATAAAAAACCTTATGAAAAAAGACGATGTCTTATTGGTCACTTCGGAGCTCG
>Ga0209211_10003678_pt1 | contig 24657 bp, 26 predicted proteins | sample RifGroA2_FD_183992 | JGI IMG/M metagenome (GOLD analysis project Ga0209211, IMG submission 183992) | Groundwater microbial communities from Rifle, Colorado, USA - Groundwater A2 (SPAdes) (version 2) | ecosystem: Environmental > Aquatic > Deep subsurface > Groundwater | place: Rifle, Colorado...
CTCACGACATTTGTATCGGCATCGACCGTACTGGTATCCGTTCTTTTTCGTTAGGTGCGAACCGCATTTCGGGCAAATATTCGCCCTTTTTTAATCTGCATATTAAATATTTCATGTTTTAGCTTGTCTGTACGCCACCGTATCACAAAATCAGCCTCTTAAAAGTTTCTTTAACTCGGGTTTGACGCTACAGAGGTGAAATGCTAGATTAATCATACGCTCCTCGGAGCTTTATTTTTTCATGGCCAAAAAGTCCCAGCTCGCACGGCTCGCCAAGAAGGCGAAACTCGTGAAGAAGTACGCCACCAAGCGCGCGGCGTTTAAAGCTGCGGGCGACTCCGAAGGCCTCCAGAAACTCCCGAGGAATTCTTCCCCAGTTCGCTTGAAGAACCGCTGCGCCGTCTCGGGCAGAAGCCGCGGGTATATGCGCGCCTTCGGCCTCTCGCGCATCCAGTTCCGTGAGCTCGCGCGCGAGGGGAAGATCCCGGGCGTAAAGAAAGCATCATGGTGACCGACCGAATCGGCGATTTCATCATCCGCCTCCAAAATGCCGCGATGGTCGACAAGCGCGACGTGTCCGTGCCGTTCTCCTCGCACCTCGTCGCGATCGCGAAGAAGCTCAAGGAGCTGGGGTTCATCGATTCGATCGAAACCAAAGAGAAGGAGGGCAGCGCCGCCAAGACCATTGCAGTAACGCTTACGTACGGCACGCGCGGCAAAGCGAAACTGCGCGGCGTGCGCCGCCTCTCCAAGCCGGGCCGCCGCATGTACGAATCGCATTTGAAGGCGCATCGGGTGAAGGGCGGCACGGGCGCGCGCATTATTTCTTCTCCACTCGGCATCGTATCCGACACGGAAGCCCGCAAGACAAAGGTCGGCGGCGAAGAATTGTTCGAGGTATGGTAGTTCGCTTCGCTCCTAATAAAATCTAGTCATGTCCCGCCTCGCAAAAAAACCGATTCCTGTAGGGAAAGCCGACGTCCACATCGCCCTTGGCACCCTTACCGTAAAGGGAGCGAAGGGCACGCTCACGAAGCGCGTGCACCCCTCGGTTGCCATCGAGGTTGGCGCGGACGGCGTCATGGTCACGCCGAAGGATCGTTCGCGCCTCGCCAAGGCGCTTACCGGCACGTATGCGTCGCACGTGAAGAATATGGTGACCGGCGTCGAGGTCTCGTATATGAAGAAGCTCATCATAGAAGGCGTCGGCTACAAGATGGAGATCAAGGGAAAGGACGTAGTGCTCACGGTCGGCTTCTCACACACGGTGCCGCTCCGGATCCCGGAGGATGTGGCCGTAACGGTCGAGAAGAACGTGATGAAGCTCGAGAGCGCGAACAAAGAGTCGGTCGGGCAGTTCGCGGCGAACATCCGCCGCGTAAAGCCGCCCGAGCCCTACCTCGGGAAGGGCATCCACTACGAGGGCGAAGTCATCTTGCGCAAACAGGGCAAGAAGGCGGTATAACTAGGCTCTGGGCACTAGGTTTTAGCACAAACATGAAAGGAAAACCTAAAACTAAAAATACACTCAGGAAGCGCCGCCACGCGCGGGTGCGCGCGAAGGTCATGGGAACCGCGACGCGCCCGCGCCTTGCGGTCTTCCGTAGTAATCGCTTCATTTCCGCGCAGCTCATTGACGACGCGGCGGGAAAGACGCTCGTTGCTACGCACGGACGCGCCTTCAAAGGCACTCAGACAGTGCAGGCGAAGACCGTCGGCGCCGCGATAGCGAAGGCCGCCAAGGCGAAGGGCATCATGGCGATTGTCTTCGACCGCGGCGGCTACCGCTACGGCGGACAGGTCAAGGCGCTCGCCGATGCCGCGCGCGAAGGCGGGCTTGCTTTTTAGATACGTATGACGACTCCAATAGAACCGGAAATCATAGAGGAAGTGGAAGATACAGTTACACCCGAACTGGTTGATAATGCTTCGACGACAGAAGCGGTTGCGGCAATACCGACGCCCGCCGCGCGCCGCGGCGGGCGCGGAACGCTCCGCTCCCGCGCGCCGCGCGGCGGCGGCCGCGGGCGCCCGCCGCGCGAGCGCGGCGAATTCGAGCAGGTGACGATCGACGCGCGCCGCGTGGCGCGCGTGATGGCCGGCGGCCGCCGCTTCAATTTCAGTTTGGTCGTCGTTATCGGCGACCGGAAGGGCCGCGTTGGCGTCGGTCTCGGGAAAGGCGCTGACACCGCGCTCGCGATCGATAAGGCGACCCGGGACGCAAAGAAGCATCTCTTCACGGTTCCGCGTACGGATTCTGACTCTATCCCGCATCAAGCCAGGGCGAAGTATTCCTCTTCGATAGTCGAGATCATCCCTTCCAAGGGGCGCGGGCTCGTCGCCGGTTCGGCGGTGCGCACCGTCCTCGATCTCGCGGGTGTCACCGATGTCGTGACCAAGATACATACGCGCTCCAAGAATAAGCTTACTATCGCGCGCGCGACAGTGGCCGCGCTCAAGAAATTGTCCGCCGAAGGCAGACCTGCCTCCGACGGGCGCAAGTCGTAATCTTTTGCATATGCAACTTCACACGCTCTCATCTCGCACGAAGCATAAAAAAAATCCTCCCGTAGGGCGGGGCGGCAAGCGCGGCAAAACCTCTGGCCGCGGCGGCAAGGGGCAGACCGCGCGCGCGGGGCACAAGATACGTCCGGAGGTCCGCGATCTCATCAAGAAGCTTCCGAAGCTCCGCGGCCATGGCACAAACCGTGCGCGCACCGTCCGCACAAATCGCATCCCCGTTTCTGCGGTGAATCTCTCTGTGCTCGAGGCGACATACCAGACCGGCGAGACGGTCTCGCCGGCGACGCTCCTTGCGAAAGGGCTCGTGCGCCGCGCGAAGGGGCGTGCGCCCGCCGTAAAGATACTCGGCACGGGCTCTCTCTCTAAGGCGCTCGTCATTACCGGCTGTGCGCTTTCTGCCGCCGCCCGGACTGCAGTCAGTGTCGTAGGCGGTACGCTCCATGCTTAATTCTTTCATCCGCAAACTCAAACTCTCGTTCAGCGATCCGGAGATCCGTTTCCGCATCCTCTTTCTCGCGGCCGCGCTCGCGCTCTTCCGTCTGCTCGCGTCGGTGCCGATCCCGGGCGTCGACAAGAATGCGCTCGCCTCCTTCTTCGCGAACAACCAATTTTTCGGACTCCTGAATATCTTCTCCGGCGGCGGACTCTCGAACCTCTCGATCGTGATGCTCGGCGTAGGCCCCTACATCACCGCCTCGATCATCATGCAGCTCGGCACCATCATCTTCCCGCAGGTGAAGCAGGCGTACTTTGAGGAGGGTGAGAGCGGCCGCGCGAAGTTCATCAACTGGAGCCGCCTTCTCACCGTCCCTATCGCCATTTTGCAGGGCGTCGGCTTCCTCTTCCTGCTTGAGGGACAAGGCATCGTCGCGCATCTAAGCACGGCGGCGCTTATCGCGAACATTGCGCTCATCGCCGCAGGTTCGATGCTCCTCATGTGGCTCGGCGAGCTCGTGACAGAGTTCGGCATTGGGAACGGGGTCAGCCTCATCATCCTCGCGGGCATCCTCGCGAGCGTGCCGTCGAGCCTTTCACAGACACTTTTTGCCGCCACGGCGGCGAATATTCCTGCGTATCTCGCGTTCACCGCGCTCGGCCTCGCGATGATCTATGCGGTGGTAGTCGTCTCTGATGCCGAGCGCTCAATACCGATCGCCTACGCGCGCGCCGTCCGCGGCGCCATGATGTCGCAGGGTGCGGCAACCTATCTCCCCATCCGCCTCTTGCAAGCCGGCGTGATCCCGATCATCTTTGCGTTGTCGCTCCTCCTTCTGCCGCAGATGGTGCTCTCGATGCTCGGGGCGCTGAATATCTCCTTCGCCTCAAGCGCGGCGCTCTGGTATACCGCCTTCCTCTCTAATCCGTGGCAGTACGGCGCGATCTATTTCATCCTCGTCGTGCTCTTCACTTATTTCTACACGGCAGTTACCTTCGAGCCGCATCGCGTTGCGGAGAATCTCCAGAAGTCGGGCGCCTTCGTCCCCGGAGTGCGTCCGGGCCGCGAGACGGAGGAATATATCGGCAGAGTGGTGAACCGCGTGACCCTGCCCGGCGCCACCTTCCTCGGCCTTATCGCGGTCGCGCCTTCTATCATCCAAGGGCTGACCGGTATCACGACGCTGGTGCTCGGAGGTACGGCACTCCTCATTGCGGTGCAAGTCGCGCTCGACCTCGCCCACAAGATCGACGCCCAGGTCTCCCTCCGCGAATACTAATTTGAATTTGTAGGCAAGTCATTTTTATTCATGAGGAAGGAATGTTAGAGTAGGCAGATGGACACACACACGATATTTTTCATCGGAAAGCCCGGGTGCGGGAAGGGCGATCAGGCGAAACTGCTTTCGGAGAAGACTGACTGGAAAATAATTTCAAGTGGGGATGGATTCCGCGCGATAGCGACTGAAGACACGCCCGTCGGGCAGAAAATGAAGTCGGAGATGAATGCGGGACTTCTCGCACCGCACTGGTTTGCGACCTATCTCTTTTTGAAGAATCTTTTTTCGCTTTCGGAAGATGAAAGTGTCATCTTTGACGGTTTCAGCCGGAAACTTCCAGAGGCAAAACTCGCTGTTGAATCGCTTGCCTGGCTCAATCGGCCGTTTGTCGTTCTGCACTTGAAAGTATCCGATGAGGAAATTATCCGTCGCCTTGCCTTGCGAAAGGAAATTGAAGGCCGCGCGGACGACAACGCCGTTGATGAGCGCTTGAAAGAATATCGCGAGTATACCGAACTGGTAGTTGAAATGTTCCGCAACAAAAAAGTGCTTATAGAGATAGACGGCGAACGCGCACGAGAACCAATCGCAGAAGATATACGCAACGCACTTGGTATTTCACACTCGACAGTGTAATGATGCATTAAATGACGATTATAAACGATAACGAGAGAAAAGATCTCATTGAAGGAGGGAAGCGTCTCGCGGTCGTGCTTGAGGCGCTCCGCACCAAGGTCGCACCCGGCGTAATGGCTGAAGAGCTCGACGACCTTGCCGAGCGGCTCATACGCGAGGGTGGCGATGAGCCGTGTTTCCTCGGCTACACGCCCGAAGGAGCCAACCGGCAATATCCGGCGTCGCTCTGTGTTTCCGTAAATGATGAGGTGGTCCACGGCATTCCGAACGAATCAGCGAAAATGCTGAAAGAAGGCGATATTGTCGGGCTCGACCTCGGCCTTCGTCATAACGGCGTCATCGTGGACGCCGCCATCACGGTACCGGTCGGCGAGGTAAGCGAAGAAGCGAAAAAACTGTTGGCAGCAACCGAACAGGCACTTGTCGCGGGCGTCGCGCAAGCGGTGCCGGGGAATCATATGGGCGATATCTCTCACGCCATCCAAGAGGAGATCGAAAGTGCGGGATTTACGGTGGTGCGAGAACTCGGCGGGCACGGCGTCGGCGAACTCGTACATGAAGAGCCGTTCATCCCGAATTTCGGCCGCCCAGGAGAGGGCCTGTTGCTTACCGAGGGCATGGTGTTTGCGCTCGAACCTATTGCAAGTGCCGGTAAAGCCGCCGTCGTCCTTGCGCCCGACGGCTATACATTCCGTACCAAGGATGGCTCGCTTTCGGCGCATTTCGAGCACACCATCTTGCTCCAAAAGGGTGGGGCGCGTATCATAACGGCATAACCGTCGCAGGCGATATTTTATTTTCTAACCATGACAAAAAAGAATCCTAAGGAAGAGCGCACGTTCGTAATGATTAAGCCTGACGGCGTGAAGAAGGGACTTATCGGAGAAGTAATTCGGCGTTTCGAACAACGAGACCTGAAAGTCGTTGCGCTCGAGATGTTCCAGCCGACGCTCGAAGAGATAGACAATCACTATCCGAAAGATGAGGCATGGATGACTCGCCTAGGAGGGAAAACGCTGACGACGTATGAAAAATACGGTTATGATCCCATGGAAGATTTTGGCACTACGGAGGCAGCAAAGATAGGTCCCGAAATCCGTACGTGGCTCGTCAATTACATGCTTTCGGCACCGCTCGTGAAAATGGTGGTGCAAGGGAATCATGCGGTAGACATGGTCCGAAAGATTTGCGGACCGACACTTCCAAATCTAGCTGACATGGGAACGATCCGAGGCGATTTTTCTATTGATTCTCCTGCAGTGGCGAACGCGGAAAAACGCGCTGTTGAAAATATCCTGCATGCATCCGAAACTCCGGAAGAAGCGCTACATGAGATAGAGCATTGGTTTGGGGATAAGAAGATGTACAGCTATAAACGCCACGGGGACTAGCAAAAAGCCCGCATCTTATGGTACCGGGGCTGTCCACATGCTTTCTTCATGTGCGCGGGGTATACTTATCCTCGGAGCCATTCCTTTTTTCGCAACTTGCCGTATATATGGGAGACCCGCATTAAGATACGCTTGGTGAATCCCGCCCTTTCTCCAAGAAAGAGAGGGAATCCGAGAGCTATCGTTGCCCTTCCCACCTGGCAAGACAAAGTTGCACTATGGAATAGCTCCACGAAAAAACCTGTCTCAGTGAGACAGGTTTTTTCGTGCCCCGAGCAAAAGCGAGGGACGGCACGTGGTAGAGTGCACCTATGTCATTGCGGTTGAGCTTCTACGGTGGAGCGGGGAAGGTGACCGGCTCCAATTTCCTCATTGAAGGCGCGCGCGGGAAAATGCTCGTCGATTGTGGCATCGAGCAGGGCGCCGACTTCGCCGTGGCAGACGTTTATGGACCATTCCCATATGAAGCAGGAGCTATTGATGCGCTCGTCGTAACACACGCTCACTTGGACCATGTCGGCCGCATCCCGAAGCTCGTCAAGGACGGCTTCCGCGGGCCAATCTATATGACACCGCCGACACGCGACCTCGCCGCGCTAATCTTGCTCGATTCGGCGCACATTCTCGCTGAAGAAGCCGAGCGGCTCGGGCGGCAGCCTTTGTATGACGCGAGTGATGTTGAGGGTGTGTTCGCACTCGTCGAGACGCTCGACTATCACGTTGAAAAAGAGATTGCACCCGGCCTCTCTTGTTATTTGCGCAACACGGGCCACATCCTCGGCTCGGCGAGCGCACGCATTACTGATGAAGAGGGCGTGAGCGTCGCGCTCACCGGCGACATCGGCAATTCGCCGTCGCCGCTTCTCCCTGATTGGGAACCGGTCCCAGACGCTGACGCGCTCGTGATGGAGAGCACCTACGGCGGCAAGCTGCACGGACAGAGAGATCGCAACGAGATGCTTAAAGGTCAGCTCCAAAGCGCGGTGAAGCGCGGCGGGACGATACTTATACCCGCTTTCTCGCTCGAGCGCACCCAGCTGATGCTCTATGAGCTTTCTAATTTTTTTGCAGAGGGTTCGCTCCCGAAAATTCCAGTCTTCCTCGATTCGCCACTCGCGATACACGTCACCGAGATATATGAGAAGTGGGGGCCTACGTATTTCAAGCCGGAAACCGAGGATGAAATGAAACGGGAGGGGAGCATTTTTGAGTTTCCGTTCCTGAAGAAGACCCTCGCTCGCAGGGAATCGGCGGAGATTGAGCAGACCGGCGGGCCTAAGATCATCATCGCCGGCGCGGGCATGAGCCACGGCGGTCGCATCGGCAGGTGGGAAGCGCGCTATCTGCCCGACCCGACGACGACGCTCTTTGTGGTCGGGTACCAAGCGCCCGGCACACCGGGGCGGCGCATAGCCGAAGGCGCTTCGTCAGTGCGTATTGCGGGCAGCGAGGTGCGGATTAGAGCCACCATAGAAAAACTGGAAGGCTGGTCGGCGCACGCGGACCGCGCCGAGCTCTTGAAATTTGCTGAAGCCGCGCTCGCGGGTAAACGCACCAAAACTATTTTCACCGCACTCGGCGAGCCCGCCGCCGAGCGCTTTCTCGCCCAACGCATCCACGACTACCTCGGCGCCCGCGCCATTGTCCCCGACCTTGGCCAAACGTGGAAAATCACAAAGGATTCAGTCGAACTCACTCAGTCATAGATCATCTCAATGTGTATAAAATAACTTATCAAATCATACCCACGACCGTGGTACACTTTTGATATGGGAATAGTAGAAACTGAAGCGAGAAAGAAGCGCATATATACAAATGTGCAACAGACCCTGCTTGCCACAGTTGCACTTGCCGGCATTATTCTTGTTGCGACGACAGCTCCGAACCTGCCTATGGCACTAAACAAGTTGCCGGCTATTAAACGCGCAAAATTGAGATATCAGTACAGAACAGCATTCGGGAGGTTGGCGGCACAAGGGCATATTGTTTTTGAAAAACACGATGGCAGGCAGTACGCCAGGATTACCGAGTCAGGACGTAAGGCGCTCGCGTTTGAGCAGGAAAAAGCGAAGCTTCAGAACACGAAGAAAAAAAGATGGAATGGAAGATGGCGAGTTGTTATTTTCGATGTGCCTGAGAAACGCCGTAAAACACGAGATAGGCTAAGAGAAATTATGGAGAGGACAGGTTTTGTACGTCTTCAAGACAGCGTGTGGGTCTTCCCGTATGATTGTGAGGATTTCATCGCCTTACTAAAAGCAGAACTAAAAATCGGCGCGGCTGTACTTTATATGGTTGTAGAACAGATAGAAAACGACAAGCACTTGCGCGCGCATTTCGGTTTAAAATAGTTTTGGAACAATGACGTTTATGACATATCAAATCTTACCCACGACCGTGGTATTAATTTGATATCTGAGTAAGGAACATAAATGTCAGCGCCGTCGTCCCCGCCTTCGGTCAGACCTGAGAAATAACGAAGAACGCGGTAATGGAGCTTTGAATTATTTGAGGACTTGGTAATGCAGTTGGACCGTGTCTTTGTTCAGTTTGTTTACGTCCAGAAGTTTCAATTCGAATTCGAAATCTGTTGACGGAGCGAAGACGGGGATGCCTTTGCCAAGTAGGAGCGGCTCGACGTCGAGATAAATCTCATCGATCAGTTTTTCTTTTGCGAAGGAACTATTGAGGAGCCCTCCTCCGGCGAGAAAGGCGCTTGTAAAACCTCTTTCTCCAAGAAGAGATAATACTTCTCTTGGAGAACGATCAGTAAAGATGACTTTGTTGCCCCAGGTATTCTCAAATTTCTCGTGTGTGACCACTATGTTGAGCGCCTCAGGGAAAGGGAAGTAGCCATAGCTATTCGCGGCATGGAACGTATTCTTCCCCATAACGATGTTCCCCGCTTTCTTGCTGTTATCGAAAAATCCCTTCAAGTCCTCGTCCGACGTCCACTCCGAATCGCCATCGGTCTTCGCAATATAGCCATTTATCGACACGCCCATGTAGAGAATCACTTTCATGAACGTAAGTCTATCAGACGAAGCAAGAACCGCCCGAAGGGCGGTTCTTGCTTCGTCAGCCGACTTGCTTGGCGATGCGGGCGAAAATGGCGGGGTGCTCGGAGGCGAAAGTTGCGAGAACTTTGCGGTCAAGGGAAAAGCCGGACTTCTTGAGTTTATTGATGAAGGTGGAGTATGATTTGTGACCGTTGTCGCGGACGGCGGCGTTGAGGCGAACGATCCAGAGCTGGCGGAAGGCCGTCTTCTTGTCCTTACGGTGGGCGAAGGCGTAGCGGCCGGCGCGCATCACGGCCTCGTGCGCGTAGCGCTCCTTCTTAGAGCGCCCGTGGCGATATCCCTTCGCGCGCTCTAGAAGATTCTTGCGGCGCTTCTGCGCCATAACGCCTCCTTTAACTCTGGTCATACTGGATGCTGATTACTGGAAACTGGATAAATTCTTCTAGACTCTAGCCTCAAGCTTCTAACTTCCAGGCAAGAAGCGGCGGCGCACCCGCGCGGTAAGAGTAAGCGCGACGGAGCGACGCTTTGCCAAACGCTGCGACCCGCTTTGCTTCGCATTGAAATGGTTCTGACCCTTCACGCGCACCATAAGCTTCCCGGTGCGGGTCACCCTTATTCGTTTCGTGTAGGATTTGTTAGTTTTCATGTGATTGCTTTTGATTCCCTGTCCCGAGCTTGTCGATGGATTTCTCGCGCTTTGCTTGTGCCGCCAGATCGCGTTCGATAACGCCGGCGAAGCCCTTCGGGCTCTTGGCGATCGGCTCGGCGACCTTATAGGCATACGGGATGCGCTTCAAGAACTTCTCGAGGCGGTCCTTCAGGAAAGTTTCTTCCATGCCCTTATAGCGGCCCTTAAGGAAGAGCTCGGCACGCACGCGATGCCCCTCGACGAGCCACTGCGCCGCCTTTGTGGCCTTCAAGTCCATATCGTGCTCTCCGGTACCGACCTTGACTTGAACTTCCTTGGTTTCGGAGACCTTCACCTTGGCTTTGGCTACCTTCTCCTTCTTGCTACGCTCGTACTCAAATTTACCATAATCCATGATCTTCGCAACGGGCGGGATAGCCGAGGAAGAAATCTCGATAAGATCAAGCCCGGCCGTCTTCGCGGCCGCTAAGGCCGTATCGAGCGAGAGCACCCCAAGATTTTCCCCTTGCGCGCCAATAACGCGCAACTCAAGCGCGCGGATTTCGTTATTGATGTGAAGTCGGTCGGTAGCCACTGGAGGTTACGTCAAATATAGCACGGAAAGGGGAGAGAACGCAAACTTATTGCGATAATTGACTCGGGTCGGAGAGGATGATTTCGGCCTTGTTTTCGTACAGGGAGATCTTGCCGGTGAGCGTTACGGTAGAACCTTCGTAGCGCGAAAGGTCGCCGAACTGCTTGGCATCGTCGGCGAAGATAACGCCGGAGAAAGGGCAGGTTTTGTAGCTCTTGCAGAAGTCGAGAAAGACGGTGCCGGAGGCGGAGGTGTAGGCGCGTACGAGCGTGCCGCGCACCGAGGCGTACTCGCCGACGTACGCGGGGGCTTCAGTGTAATCAATTGTTCCGACCGAAATAGACGCGGCCGCTCCCGCGGCCGCGCTGTTGCCTTTATAGGTCTCCAGAAGCCGTTTCAAGATATTCTCGTACGCCTGCCGGAGCTCTGGGTCAGTGCCGATCTCGAGAACTTCGTCGTTGATCGTCGTCGCGGATTTCGTCCAGTTGTAGCTGCCGGTCGCATATGCTGACTCCGTAACAAGCAACTTGAGATGCATGATGCCGTTGCCGGTCGCGTGTTTTTCGGTCACGACGGGAATGTCGGCGGTCTGCAATTTCGCAATGATGGGAGCGCCGTAGCTGTTGCTGCTCTGTTCTGAATCTACAATTCCTTTCACCATAACGCCGCGTTTTTTCGCCGCGACAAGCGCATCGGCGATGCTCGGGAGAGTAAACGTATATATCGCGAAGTAGATATGATCCTCTGCTGCATCGATGAGCGCGATGAGCTCCATGTCGTTGCGTTTCTTATCTAAGCTGTAGACGACCCGTACCGAATCTTTAGGCGGCGCCGCGACTGTCTGTACGGGAATGGAGACGCTCGCTGTCTGCGCTGCCGTGTTTCCATTCCCCAGCGTGTATCCCGCGCCGCCCGCAGAGAGGGCGAGCACAAGTGCGATAATCACACGGAGCAGGCGAGCGCGCATCATACCTGTAGTATATCCGAGCCGTTCCTCTTCGCGCGATACGCGAGCAGGTTGTGCCGGGCGATGAGGAAGAGCGCGAGCAGGAACAAAAAGGCGATGCCCCAACGCACGTGGATAAGCCATTTCGAAGAAAGGCTGCCGAACCAATACGAGGCGGAAAAAAGGGCCGTCGTCCACACTAAGATGGCGCCGATAATCGTTACGAGGAAGGTGGAGAACGAGAAGCGGAAGAAGCCGCTCGTCGCATAGGTCGGTATCCGCGAGCCCGGTATGAAGCGCGCCGAGAAGAGAGTGAACACATACCGTTCCTTAAGCCAGGTGCCGAGCGAGGAGATAAGGTCGTGCTCGACGTAGTGCGCGAGCCGCGGATGCGTGCGCGCGAGCCGGCCGAGCGAGTAGAATCCGATATCGCCGAGGATGACGCCGACATAGAGAGAGAAGAGCGCAAGCGGGATCGCGATCAGACCGTCGGCGGCGAGGACGCCGACGAGGATGATCGTCAGGTCTTCGAGAACTAAAGCGCAGAGCACGATCACGAGCGACAGGAGTATTTGACTCCCGAGCGCGCCGCCGATGAAGTCGAAAAGGAAAAGGGGCATGGAACCGATTCAGTGTAACAGATTTCTTTTTGCCCATTTGCGTAGAGCCGCGAAGACGCGTATCCTACGCCTCATGAAGCGCTTTGGTGTCGCTGTTATTCTTGTCCTCGCCTTTTTCGGGCTTGCGGATTCCCTGTATCTTGCACAGCATGCGGCAAACGGCACGCCGCTCCTCTGCAATATTCAGAACTTTTCAGGCTGTAATATTGTCGCCGGGAGCCAGTATGCGCGCATCTTCGGCATACCGCTTGCAGAATTCGGCGTCGTGTTCTACGGCGCTTTATTCATTCTCGCCGCTTTGGAGCTCGTTCTCTTTAATCGGCTGGTGCGCCGCATGCTCCAAGTGGTGGCGCTTGTCGGCATCCTCGCGTCGCTGTATTTCACCTTCCTTCAGATATTCATCATAGGCGCGGTCTGCATCTATTGTTTTGTCTCTGCACTTATCACTCTGCTCGTTCTTATCCTCGCGAGTTTTATCGAGCCGCTCCGGAAGCGCGTAGAGCCGGCGATGCTCCCGCCTTCTCACTCGTCGAATTTGCCGATGCCGCCTGCCCTATGAACAACCGCCTTTGCATGCTCCTGCTCTTGTCCTTATCGCCGACAAGCGCGCTTGCCGCGCCGTTCCCGATCCCGGCCACCTTTGGGGCGGCAGAATCGCTTCTTTCGGCGAGCTCTTCGCCCGGGAATGCGTATCTTATCGGTGCTTCGGTCGTGAGTACCGCTCTAGTGGCGGGCGATCTCTCTGCCCTTGGCGGTTCTCTCATCATCGCGGCACCGATAGCGGGCGACGGGCTTTTATTCGCGGGGTCGGCAAGCGTTCGCGCTCCTGTGGCGGGCGACCTCCGCGCAGTCGGCGCGAACCTCAAGACCGAAGCGCCGATCGCAGGTGATCTTGTCGCCTTCGGGTACGAGGTATACGACTCTGGGCATCCGAGCGGAAATGTGTTTATTGTTGCGGTCAACACGACACTTGCAAACGGCGCAGGAGGTCCGGTCACTCTCTACGGCAATACTGTTTCACTTGCGGGCAGTTTTGCCGGTGACGTCAACATCGTGGCCACCGGTCGGCTCACGCTCGCGGCAAGCACGACGATCCGCGGCGCACTCACGTACGAGGCGCCTGAGCCGGCGGCTATCCCGGCGTCAGCGACGATAACCAGAGGCGTCACCTATACGAACGCTTCATATTTGCCGGACGTCGGCACTTCGCGCATTCTCGCATTCGTGAGCATCGGCTTTTTCCTCTTCGCGCGCATACTCGGGGCGCTTATCCTCGCCGGTCTTTTGGCGGGCCTCTTCCCGCGGCTTGCAGAGGCGATCGCTCTCCGCGCATATCGGGGGCGCCCGCGCAGCATATTTCTCGCGATGCTGCTCGGCTTCGGGATACTGGTCGCTACGCCGGTCTCGATCCTCCTGCTTGCGTTGACGTTTGTCGGCATGGGGCTTGCGCTTTTGCTCGGCGTCCTCTACGCACTCCTTGTTCTCCTGGCGCTCCTCTATGCCGGCATTCTGGCCGGCAGCATGCTCGTGCGCCGTTATAGCAAACGCGAGACCGTGCTCTGGCACGATGGCATACTCGGCATGCTCGTGCTCTCGCTCGTGTCGCTCGTGCCGTTTGTCGGCTTCCTTGTTGTACTGCTTTTCTTCCTGTTCACGGCGGGTACGCTGCTCCTCATCTTTTTCCAGTACGCCTTTGCGCGCGAAGAGCGCACGCTTGAGCTCGTATGATCCTTAAAGCGCGTGTTGCACGCGCGAAGAAGATAGTCGCGTATTTGAAAAAAACATACCCGAAGCCGAAGAGCGAGCTCAAGTATCAGACGCCATTCCAGTTCGTCGCCACGGTCATCCTCTCGGCGCAGTGCACTGACAAGGCGGTGAATCGGCTCACCAAGACGCTCTTCAAGAAATACAAGACCGCAAATGATTTTGCAGAAGCGGATCCCACGGCGTTCACGAAGGAGATCTCCTCAATCCCGTTTTTCAGGAATAAGGCGAAGGCGATTATCGGCGCGGCGGGGGAGATACAAACGCGATATCGCGGAGCCGTGCCGCGCACGGAGCGCGAGCTCATCGCCCTCCCGGGCATCGGCTACAAGACCGCACACGTCATCCTCGGCGAACTCTTCGATATCCGGGAGGGTATCGCGACCGATACGCATGTGAAGCGCTTCGCCTACCGTTTCGATCTTTCAAACAACACCGACCTTACGAAGATCTCGAAAGATCTCGAGGCGCTCATCCCGAAAAAAGACTGGAAGTACGTGAACAACGGCCTCGTCCTCTATGGCCGCTATGTGTGTCCCGCCCGCCCGCACGATTGCGCCTCACATCCTTTAACAAAATTCTGGCCGCCCGCCGTCACAAGATGGGTATCCACAGATCTGATTTGAGCTAGTAGCACGTGTATGGTACATTCATGAATAGAGTAGGTGTCGGGGCGTAGCAACACGAAATGCTTCAAGGCGAACTCTCGCCTTACGCTAACCAGGGCTACTGACCCCGACATCTACTTGCCGCTCTTTGCGTCTATCTCCTCCTCTGCAACCGTTTTTTACCTCGACGGCTGCATTTACCCCAGCTTTACCGCTGGGGGTTTCTTTATTTCAGGGACAAACGATACCATACGCGATGATGAAGCACGGTAAGGATTACGCGCTCGCCGGCTAGTAGCTGGTCCCGAGCGGCGCTACCTCGTGAGGAGCTTTTTTACTGGGACGGAAATCTTTGATAAGGAGCGTCGTACCGGCGCCGGCGAGCGCGATGAAGCCGCCCGTGATGAAGAACAGCATCTCATAGCTACCGAAGAGGAGGATGAGGCTGCCAAGTACGGGCGCGATGACGTTTGAGAGTGGCCAGATGCCGCGGAAGATGCTTATCGAGCTCACGTCCTTTTCAGACACGCGGCGGAAGAAATGCCCCTCCGTCATGCTCTCGACAAGCGCAGCGCCCGCGCGCGAAGCGACGAGGACGGCGAGGATGACAAGAAGTGGCGTCGCGGTCGTAAGAAGGCCAATAGCGGCGAGTGAGGCGCCGGTAATGAGGAATCCGATAAACAAGAGCTCCTTATCCCCGACCAGCTTGTCGGCGAGCACGCCCGCCGGGTATTCGATAAGCACATAGGGGATAAGCATGACCGAGAACATCCAACCGAGTTCGCTCCAGGGGATGCCAAGTACGCTGTGGAGGTAGAGCGGCGTGTAAAACGGCGCCCAGACGAAGAAGAGGTAGAGCAGGAGATGGCCGAACGTGACTGCCGCGAGGTCGCGGTCGCGGAAGATGCGGCGGAGCGTCTCCTCAAGCGTCGAGAGCTGGGCGGCATGTCCGGCAGGCAATTTACGGACGGCAAAGAGCGTGATGAAGGGCACGATAGCGGCGGCAGCGGCGAGGAAAACGCTCGGATACGCGTCACTCGCCGCGAGAAGTGCTCCAATAAGAAGAGGGGCGCCGAGCGAGGCGATGTTCCATGCGGTGATGAAGAGCGTGCGAACACGCCCAGTCGTACCTTCTTCAGCGACCGTTGCCTCGAGAAGGAGGTCGAGCTCATAGGCGAGAAAGGGCTGGAGGGAAAAGGCGATAGCGGAAAAGACCGCACCTGCGATCGCTCCCGGCGTTCCCGCGAGCACGAAGAGAGCGAGCATTTCCAAGATCGCGACGATAATCGCAAGCTGTTGCGCCCCGTAGCGCGCGACCAGTCGCGGCAAGAGGGGGAAGACGAGGCAGGAGAGCAGGGCTCCGCCCGCGATAACGAACCCCGCCGCCGCCCCACTCATGAATGAGGTGAGGTACGGGATCATGATGTAGGTCAGCGTTGTAGAAAAGAGCGCGAAGAAGAAATTCCCGACCGACAGGACAACTCGCGGGCGCATAGTCCTTCGAGCATACCACAACCCCCGCGGCGCGAAGGGGGTTGCTTACTGAATCTATCCTTCGACTCGCTTCGCTCGCTCAGGATGAAATGCGATTACGCATTTCACATGCCGATCAGAACCGGTATCACCATCGGGGCTTTATTGGTGCGCGCGAAGAGGAATCCGGCCATCACGTCAGTCAGATTATTCTTCACGTAATCCAAGTCAATCGGATTCATATTGCGCGTTGAGTCCTCTACCGTCTTTTTGATAAGAATCCGCGCTTCGTTCAGGAGATTCTGCGACTCGCGCAAGTAGATGAAGCCGCGGCTGATGATATCGGGCGACTTTCGGAGCTTACCGGTCTTCATGTTCACACTCGCGATAATGACGAACATGCCGTCCTTGGCGAGCGACTGGCGGTCGCGCATAACCACTTCTTGGCGATTGCCGATATTGAATCCATCGACAATGAGTGGCGCTGAAGGAACCTTCTGCTTGTGCACATTCATTGTTTCGCCATCAATGATATCTATCACACTGCCGTTATCGGCTATGATGATGCTTTCGCGCGGCCGTCCCGCTTGCTCGACTGCTTTTGCATGAGAGGCGGTCATTGAATAGTAGCCGTAGCCGGGCATAAAGAACTTCGCGTTCACCTGCTGGTTGAACCACACGAGCTCACCGGTGTTGCCGTGGCCCGTGGAGTGGACGTCCGAGGAGCGATAATGGATAATCGTTACCTTATTCCGGTAGAAGTTGTCTTTCAATTTCTGAACGGATTCTTCGTTGCCGGGAATGACCGAGGAAGAGAGCACAACAGTATCGCGCTCGTTGAATTGGACGTATTTATGCTGTTTCGTCGCGATGCGCATCAGCGCGGCAAATTCTTCACCCTGTGCGCCGGTACAGAGAATCACGAGTTTGTTGGGTGGATAGTTACTTATGTCTTGTGCGGGAATGATGGTATTTTTGTCGACCTTAAGAAGACCCGCTCGTTCGGCAACCTCTATGTTGTTTTTAATAGAACGACCCTCGGTGATGATTTTCTTGCCGTACTTCTCGGCACTTTCAATAATGCCCATCATGCGTTCAAACTGCGAGGCGAAGGTGCCGATAATAAGACGACCTGAAACCGTCTTTATAATTTCATCAAGCGTTTGCTGAACACGCTTTTCTGGGATCGAGAATCCTTCACGTTCTGCATTCGTTGAGTCCGCGATGAAGAAAAGATTCTTATCTTTGGCGAGGTCGCCCCACATCTTCACTTCGCGTTCTGACGGGACGCCGTCTTCATGGTCGAGCTTCAAGTCTCCCGAAAGGACGACATTGCCGTACGGAGTCTCGAGCGAAACGCCCATAGAGTCGGGGATGGAGTGCGTAACTGGGAAGAACTTCACCCTTGTGTGGGCGATGGTGAGAGATTGTCCCGGCTCCACGAGAATGATGTTCGGTTTTGGCACATCGGGATACTCTTCTTGTCGGCGCTGGATCATAATAGAGGTCAGATTCCGCGTGTAGATAGACGGATTGCCGAAGCGCGCCATAAGGAAGGGGATGCCGCCGATATGGTCAAGGTGGGCATGCGTTATGATGACCGCACGGACACGCTCGCTATTTTTTTCAAGATACGAGGTGTTCGGGAGCGTATAATCGGCGCCCGGTATGTCGTCTTCTTCTTTGAAATGGAAGCCCGCGTCCATCACGATGATGTCGCCATTGATGTCAACGGCAACCATGTTGCGACCGACTTCTTCGACACCGCCGAGAGGGACGATACGTACAACATTTTCTGCCGGTTGTTCGGGATAATAATCGGCGGTGCGCTCAACGCGCGGACCTCCGATGCCGGGACGGCGGAGAATGCGCTGAATGCGGCGCGAAGCGTCCCCAGGGCGCGCGCCGCGGCCCGTGGAACGGCCCGGCGGGCGATTCCCGCGCTCAAAACGCCGTGGCGGCCGGGCATGGTTCGGTCGCACTTCGCGCTCTGGATGCGACGCAGGAGCCGGGGCTGGTGCTGATGTTGGATTCATAGTGATTGATTAATTACTCGGGCTTGTAAAAATGGACACCGTTGAAACCCGTACGAAAATGATGAACGCTACTTTCTGTTCACTAAAAAGGGCCAGACCGCGTCGGTCTTTGCGTACCAGGATGCGACGGTGGCAAAGCGGTCTGCAGGCATGATGATCTGCGGAAGTTCGATGCCGTGGAGATTTGGAGGCACCGCGTAGGTGAAGTCAGGCGCATAGATGAATGCCGCCGGATATTCTGTGGCGACCATGTTCTCGATTTTCTGGAGATTCTGCGCGCGGAGAGTCTCGTCCGTGGAGCTCCGTGCGTCCTCGAGGAGCGCGTCGACGGTCTTATTAGCGTAGAGCGCGATATTGAGGCCCGGATCGTTGCGCTCCCGCGAGTCCCAGAAGGCATACAGGTCCTGGTCGCGGCCGATGACCATGCCATAGAGCAGCGCTTCATACTTGCGCGGCCGGATGACGTTCTGCGAGAGGTCGCCCGGTTCGTAGAGTTCGATCGTGACCGAGATGCCGAGCTTCTCCCAGTCCGCCTTCACCGCGCTCGCAACGCTCTTCAATTCGGGCACGTTGCTGGTGCGTACGGTAATACTCTCGAGAGTTTGTTTTGCCGAAATGTTTTTCCAGATACGTCCTGCCCCATCGTAGGTCCATCCGGCCGCGGCGAGTATCTGTGCTGCGGCGCCAGTCGGATTTTCAAAATCGGGAACCGGCACTTGCGTCACGCTCCTGCCGGGCGGTACGGGCCCCATGATCGCGGTCGCGTAGCCTCCGAATACCGTATCGACGATATTCTGCCGATTGAGCGCGAGCGAGAGCGCCTTGCGCACTTCCACTCGCGCGTAGACCGGTTTCTCGCTTGGATTCCAGAACACGCCGAAGACGCGCGCGTACGGGGCGGTGAGCTCCTTCTCTGCGGGCACGTCGTACGCGCTTTCTATCGCGCCACTTTTAAGCGCGTCCACGAGATCTTCGGCGCGTGAATAGAAGTTGAAGCGGATGCGGTCAAGATACGGCCGGCCGAGCACATAGGTCGAGTTCGCAATGAGCGACACGCTCTTCACAAGTCCGGAGGCATTCCGAGAGACATCGGCGACCTTGAACGGGCCGGCGCCCACAGGGCTTGTCTCGAGGGTCGAGAAGGGGAATTCTCCAGCCGACACGTTCTGCCAGAGGCGTGCCGGGAGGATGCCGAGCGTCGTGAGCGAGAGGAAGGGCGCATACGGCTTTGCGAGGGTGAAGCGTACGGTGCGCTGGTCGAGGGCGAGGGCGCTCACACCGGACCAGTTCGCATATTCAGGGCTCTTGAGCGCGGGGTCTTGGGCCTTCTGTATGGTGAAGACGACGTCCTCGGCCGTGACGGGCGTGCCGTCGGAGAACTGCGCATTCTCCCGCAAGAAGAACGTGTAGGACTTACCGTCGACAGACATGCTGTAGTTCTCGGCGAGTACGGGGACGAAAGAGCCGTTGCCTGAAAGGCCCATGAGCCCGGCGTAGGTAAGCGTGGAGAGATCGCGGTCGGCGTCGCTCGTGGCGAGCAGAGGGTTTATGAATTGCGGGCTCCCGAGCTCTCCTTCGGTGAGACTGCCACCATAGGCCGGCACCTCGACGAGGAGCGAACGCTCGAGCGCATAGAGCCCCGAGAGAGAGGCGATGCCGACCAGGACCGCGAGTATCGAGAAGAACACACGGTCGCCGCTCGAGAGAGAACGAATGCGCTCGCCTGCGCGCTCGAACGAGGGGACGCTCCACGAACGCTGTAGCTGCCTTCTCCAGTCGGAGATGTCTCTCATGTCCCTACCAAAAGGAAGTTCGTTATTGCCGCGAGCGCGAGAATGACCGCGATGACGATGGTCGCGTTGAATAGGAATTTCTCAGCGCCCCTGCGCTTATAGAACGTTGACGCGAAGTTGTCGCCTCCGAAGGCTCCGCCGAGGGTCGCTCCGCGCTGCTGTAGCACGATACCGACGATGAGGAGTATGGAGAGGATGATTTCCGCGTACGGTAGTGCCGATACAAGTGCCTCCATTTGTGCTTCTAGGATACCATAAATGAAGAAACCAGCGCAAGCGGCATGATGCGCAACGTGCGGTCACTTCACGTAGAGCTCATTCAATTTTGTTCTTGTCAAGGGCCCGACAAAGCCAGTTGCCTCGATGTCGTACTTCTGCTGGAAATCTTTCACAGCCCAAAATGTTTGGTTATAGAATCCGCCGGTGGTCTCTCCTGTATACACACCTTCGCGTGTCAGCGCAGTCTGCAGAGCTTTCACGTCTTCAAAATACGGCGAACCTATCTGTATATCGCGATTCCACGTATACGTGAAGCCCGCCTGTGCTCGGGAAGCGGAATTATTTGACGTTAATCCTTCAATGGCGCTCAACGCGCCAGCCATTTGATTTTGACTATAATTGTAAGATGTGGACGAGGCAGAGCTCGTGGCAGTCAATGGCACGATAGTGAAGTAGGAATTGCTCATATCAGTTGCGAGCAACGTATGATTGCTCGTATTGTCATCACAAGAGGTGAAAACATTGTTTGGTACACATACGCTTGCTTTTAACCAATACTGCCCTGGAGTGGTATAGTCCGGAATAGGCCATGTGGTCTGGCCAGGATTGCCGTCAATATTGACGAGGTTCTTCATAACTTCATTGCCTGCCGAATCGGTTAAGGCTAAATAGATTCTCGAAGCATCCGTAGATAACCAACGTACGGTTACCGTGTCACCGACCGTGTATGTTTCTCCGCCATTTGGCGAAACAATCGTAATCGTCGGTGTAGGAGTGGTTTGAGATACCGTTACATTACCGGTTGTAAGAATTGGCCCATCGAGGGAAGAGGCGCGAATAGTAATAGGATAGGTACCCGTTGGAAATCCTGCGGAGAAAGTTGCTGACCACGTCCCGTTTGCTAAAACGAGAGCGGAAGCAGTAGAAGATCCATTTACTACGGTAATATAAACCGAACTCCCAACTGGTGAAGCCGTACCGGAGATAGTGATGGACGTAAGGGCAGTGGCAATAAGAGAGCTTGTTATGGTTGCTGCGGTCGCTATCTGTTCTGGGGTAGTTGAGATAATTGGAGTAGCTGGGACGGAGACATTATTAGCTTTACGGGCAACATGCTCTGGAATTAAAGCTTGGTTGCTTGAGAGGTTGAACCCACCTGGACCATGACTAGTATTGGCGTAGTAACTTGCGCCATCTTCTCCTATCCAATAATACCAAGCGCTATTTGCGTTTGCTCCTGTCGAAGGTAGATATATTTTCCGCTCGCGACCATTCTCATCCGTCAATACTACATCAGTGAAGGATTGATTTGGCCAATTGAATTCAACCCAGACTGGCCCCGTAATGCCGGGATTTTGGCCTTCATACCACTGTCCGTTATGGTAGGCGCCCAAATTATATTGAGCGCTGACTTTGCTGATGCCAAAACTAAGATTGGCGACTCCATACGGGCTCACGCTGATTATTTTCTGGATATCCCTCAATGTCATTGGTGCAAAAGCCTGAAGTGTCGACATTGGGATGGAAGGTTGAATAGTTGGTGCTTCCATATCAATGACTTTGAGGTATGAATCGCTGCTATCCATGTAGCTTTGATTATTGACTGCTGTTTTAATCTCAAGATTATAAGCACCGACGGGGACAGTCGTCGGAATGGCAATCTTCGCGCTGCCGCTATTGTGTACCGTTGCCAGGTCATATTCTTGCTTCGTGTCGATACTGCGAAGGCGAATGAGCATTTGGTTGTCTTGCGGTATGCCGCCCGTTTTCCACTCAACGAGCGCGCCGCTGCCTCGGTACCAGTAGCTACCGCCGTTTGGATTGATTACCGTGATGAATGGCGTTGCTTCTGGAACAGATTGCCCACCGACTGTAACCATCATTCCAGCACTAGCGGAGCCGGCACTATTTGAAACCGTAAATTTCGGTTTGTAGGTGCCGTTGTATTGGTATGCGTGCGTGAAGAAAGCTGATGTTTGAAGTGTTTGTCTGACCGGACTCGATGCCATAGGAGCGAGTACCGACGCTTCATCGCCCCATTGCACCGAATAGTTCAATTGCGCACCCGGTTGGTTCGGAACGGATGCACTCACTGTCCATGTTCCGATTTGCCCTATATTGAGCGATGCGGGACCGTCAATGCCTCTCACGACCGGCATACTTGTGTCATCCGGAACACATTCTTGATTGCACCATCCGCCCGCATGCGAACCGACTTCGCATAAAATTACGTTCATTGTAACAGGACACGCTCGAGGTGATGGTATCGGTGTTGGTATCGGTGGCTTGGTGTTGCCGCATCTATACATCTCGTTCAATTTCGCGCGAGTCATCGGACCGACATATCCTGTCTGGCGGATGCCGTACTTTGCTTGGAACGAAACGACATCGCCGGCGTTGTTTTCGGAGAACTGTGATGTGTTATTTGCAGTGTCAATACCTGAAAGTGCAAGAGCTTGATTAAGAGCAAAAACATCATTGCCGCTGTTCCCAACGGTCAAATCTGAATTGAAGTTATGACAAAAGGCAGAACTTTCAGTTGTCGGAGTACCACCGGTAAGTGCTGATTGAACATTCGCTATGGTCGCGCTATCTGCGCCGAATACAGAAAGAAGCGAAAGAATCGCTTGAACCTGTGCGTTCGACAGGCTAGCCGCGTTGGTCAAGGCTGGAGAGACGAGAATACCGAGAAAAAGGATAGCACCGAGGAGGTACTTTTTCATGCGATAGGTAAAATGTTGATAACATTAGAATAATACAATTTAGTACAGAGAAATCAATCGTGCTGGGTGGATAGTTGCATCTGGACGACATTTTCTCTATACTTCCACCACAAGGGCGATTATTCATGTAGATATAATGATATGGCTAAGAAGCTTTCATTCGTACCTTTGGGCGACCGGATAGTGGTAGTGCCCTCTGAGAAAGAGGGGGAGAAGAAGCTTGCCTCCGGCATCATCATCCCCGAGACGGTCGACAAGGAGAAGCTTCTAAAGGGCAAAGTCGTCACCGTGGGTCCCGGTCGTCGGAATGACGACGGGAAGCATATCCCGATCGAGGTAAAGCCGGGCGACACCGTCTTTTTTAAAAAGCCCTGGGACGAACCGATCAAACTCGATTCGATCGAGTACTACGTGCTCTCCGAATCCGATATTATAGGAATCCTTACACCGTAAACCTTATCCTTTAAACCCGTACTTCATATGGCGAAACAAATTCTTTTTTCCGAGGACGCACGTAAAGCGATCGCGAAGGGCATCGCACAGGCTGCGCGCGCGGTGAAGGGGACCTTAGGCCCTAAGGGGCGCAATGTCATCATCGAAAAGTCCTACGGCGGGCCGCGCATCACGAACGACGGCGTTTCCATCGCGAAGGAGATTTCTTTGAAAGACAAGTTCGAGAATATGGGCGCCGAGATCGTGAAGGAGGTGGCGAGCAAGACCAACGATACCGCCGGCGACGGCACCACGACGTCGGTCGTCCTCTTTGAAGCGCTTGTCGAAGAGGGGCTTTCGCACGTGATGAAGGGCGCCAACGCGATGCTGATCAGGAGCGGCATGGAGAAGGCCAAGACCGCCGCGCTTGCGGAGCTTAAAAAGATGGGGAAGCCGATTTCCGGCAAGGCGGAAATAAAACAAGTCGCCTCGATTTCGTCGGAATCCGAGGCACTCGGGAGCATTATCGCCGAAGCGGTTGAAGAAGTGGGAGCCTCCGGCGTCGTAACCGTGGAGGAGTCACAGGGAATGGAACTATCGCACGAGATCGTCGAAGGGCTTCAGTTCGATAAGGGCTATGTATCGGCGTATATGGTCACGAATCCCGAGCGTATGGATGCGGAAATGAAGGACGCGCTCGTTCTCCTTACCGACAAGAAGATCGGCAACGTGCAGGAGATCTTGCCGCTTCTTGAGAAGATCGCACAATCGGGAAAGAAGGAACTCGTCATCATTGCGGACGACGTGGAGGGCGACGCGCTCGCTACTTTTGTAGTAAACAAGCTACGCGGCACGTTCTCCGTGCTCGCGATTAAGGCGCCGGGCTACGGCGACCGGAAGAAGGACATGCTTGCCGATATCGCTACGGTAGTGGGCGGGCAAGTTATTGCAAACGAAATCGGTATAACGTTCGAGAACGCGACACTCTCAATGCTCGGCAAGGCTGCGCGCGTGGTCGCGACGAAAGATACGACGACGATCGTCGGCGGCAAAGGGAAAAAAGCCGAGATAGCGGCGCGCGTCGCGCAACTGAAAACGCAAATGGAAAACACCGATTCCAAATTTGACAAAGAGAAGCTCGAAGAACGCATCGCGAAGCTCTCGGGCGGCGTGGCGGTTATTTCGGTCGGCGCGGCAACCGAGACAGAGATGAAATATTTGAAGGACAAGATTGATGATGCCGTGAAGGCGACAAAGGCCTCTATCGAAGAGGGTATCGTTCCCGGCGGCGGCACGGCGCTCGCGAAAGTCGCGAAGAAGCTTGTCGCACATGACGGCAGCAAGATGAACGCGGACGAGAAGGCCGGCTTCAACATCGTCGTGCGGGCGCTTGAGACTCCGCTCGCGCAAATAGCGATCAACGCTGGCAAGGACGATGCAGCGGTCATCGTCTCGAAGGTGCAGGCGGGCAAGCAGAACGCCGGCTACAACGCACTTACCGACGAGGTCGTGGAGGACATGCTCGATGCGGG
>Ga0209211_10003680_pt1 | contig 24638 bp, 34 predicted proteins | sample RifGroA2_FD_183992 | JGI IMG/M metagenome (GOLD analysis project Ga0209211, IMG submission 183992) | Groundwater microbial communities from Rifle, Colorado, USA - Groundwater A2 (SPAdes) (version 2) | ecosystem: Environmental > Aquatic > Deep subsurface > Groundwater | place: Rifle, Colorado...
GGACAAGCGCGGGAGGAAAATCGCCGTCTTGGGAGATATTGTCGGGGTTAGCCAATATGTTCCCGAAACCCACGAAGCTATCGGCGAAATGGTTAAAGCTTCAGCCGACCTGCTTTTCACGGTAGGGCCCCGGGCCAAGTTTTATGCGGAAGGAGCCAAGAGAATGGGCTTTGCCCCAGACCGGATTTTTTCTTTTGATGAAGTCCCGGCAACCGGTTTGGCCTTGCAGAAGGAGATGAAACAAGGCGATTTAATTTTAATTGACGGGTCCCGAGAACTCCAAATGGCAAAGGTCGTTAACGAAATACGGAAGATTTGACAAATCCTCGTTTTTGAATAAAATAACTCAGGGCCCCATCGCCCCGCACCAGAAACTTCGTTTCGGTACGGGGTAAATCTAGTGGTTTTTGTTAAATTTCGCGCCGTCGTCGTCTAGTTTGGTCTAGGACACCAGCTTCTCAAGCTGGGAACTCGGGTTCGAATCCCGATGACGGCACAAGTAGCACTTTAAAACACCGGCCTGCCCCGTACCGAGCTTTGCTCCGGTGCGGGGTTCAACTCCGGTTGGGGCCGCAGAGACGTTCTTTTAAATAAAAGAAGGATATACCGGTTTCGCCCCGGTTTTTAACGAGACGGAATCTAGATAAATAAAATTGACGAAGGAGGTAACGATAAGTGTTTAACCCGGACGAAATTTTGGAAGAAATTCACAGAAACAGAGAATTCCACAAAAAGAGAATCCTTCGGGCCAAAGAAGTAACCGATCCGTGTCCTGATTGCGGAGATCAATTGGTACACCAGGAATGCATCACCGTCTGCCATAATTGCGGTTACGAAGGCTCAAATTAAAGGCGACTTTGAAAAAAAGTCGCCTTTTTGTTTGAGATGTTCAATTATTTGACAAAATTAAGATGTGTGATAAATTATACTATGGTTCTTTAGCAACTGGGATGATGACCTAAAATTTAGGTAATAAGGGAGGTGCAGACCATGAAGAAGACGATGCAGAAGGCCTTAAGGCCTCTTTCTTCCGTAAAGCTTAATCCTCCTCCGAATGTCCGGCTAAGGACAGTTGAGAGGATGGAAAGGCTGGTGAAGGAGGTTCTTAACGGCAGTGACCTTAATGCCCGGTATCTTTTCGTGCTGGATTACCTTTCAGCTGTCGTCAGTTTCCACAACGCCGAGGATCAGAAAATGAAGAGCGAGTTTTCCATTCAGATCGGGAAAAACGAAGACAAGGGACACCGCCTTCATGGTTTCAATAAAGAAGAGCTCGTTTCTCTTAATTTCCTGGTCCTTCGGGCGAAAGTGAACGGACAGCTGTCGGTCCTCGACAATCGCATCGAGCAAAAGAAGCGACATTAGGCCATTATCCCAAGCAAGAAAAAGGCGGCTTTAACAAAAGTCGCCTTTTTTGTTACAATAAGATAATATGATTTTACAGATTCTTATTCTTTTGAGCTCTTTTTTATTATTTGCCCTTGCCGGGAAGTGGCTGATTGACGCTTTGTCGCGGATCGGGGTTTGCTTGAAATTAAAAGAGTTCGTTCTGGCTTTTTTTATCATGGGGGTCGGAGCTACTCTCCCTAATTTGATCATCGGCGTCACGTCGGCTCTTAAGAAGATACCCGAACTTTCTTTCGGCGACGTAATGGGGGCTAATATTTTTGATCTTTCCCTTGTGGTAGGATTGGTCACTTTAATCTCTCGCAGCGGACTTTCTTCCAGCAGCCGGACCATCCAGGGCAGTTCCATTTTTATGATGGTTATAGCTCTTCTGCCGATTTTCCTGGTTCTTGACGGCAGTTTATCGAGGCTGGACGGAATCTTTCTTTTAGCTGCCTTTGCCACTTATACTTGCTGGCTTTTTTCCAAGAAAGACAGGTTTACGAAAGTTTATAAAAACTGCCCGCTAAAATTCAGTACGTGGGAAATCGTCAAAGATACTTTTACTATTACCGCCGGGCTGCTTATAATTTTTATCGGAGGCCAGGGAGTCGTGTATTCGGCCACCTTTTTTTACGAAACATTTCATCTTCCGCTGGGGCTGATCGGTATGTTTGTTGTTGCCATCGGCACCTGCATGCCTGAAACGTTTTTCAGCCTGCAGGCCGCAAGAAAGGGCCAAGACTGGATGATTTTGGGTAATCTGATGGGCAATGTTATTATTACTTCCACTTTTGTTTTGGGTATAGTGTCCTTGATTGCGCCGATCAAAATTGTCGATTTTTCCCCTTTTGCCATCGCCCGGCTTTTCCTCATTATCGCCGTGCTGTTTTTCATTTTCTTTGTCAAAACCGGCCACAAAATAACCAGGAGAGAGGGCCTGGTTCTGATCGGCGTATACATAGCGTTTTTGATAGTTGAGATTTTAACCAGATGAACAGCTTAATACTCATTTCAGTTGCCTTTTTCATCGTTCTGGGAGCGGTCGTTGTTCTTTTTTATTCCAAAAAATCAAAGGTGGATAAAGTTCAGTCAGACGCCATCAGAGACTTGGAAAGAAGACTCACCGACGTGATGATCGGGCAGTTGGATAAAATTCGGGGGAGCGTTGACGGTACTTCCCAGGCCATGAACGATCAGATGCGTTCTTTTACCAAAGAGGCAACCCAGATCAGGGAAGATTTAAAGCAGGTTCAGGCCACGGTCAAGGACGTCTCCACTTTCCAGGAAATCTTCAAGTCTCCGAAGTTGCGGGGGCAGTGGGGCGAGGCCTCTTTAGAACATATTTTATCCCAGCACTTTCCCAAAGAACTTTATAAGGTCCAGCACCTTTTTTCTTCGGGCGAGCAGGTTGACGCCGTCTTAAAGCTGCCCAATGATCTTGTTTTACCGATTGATTCCAAATTCCCTTCGGAAAACTTCGACAAAATGGTGAAGGCTGCCACTGAAACCGAAAAATCATTTTTCAAGAAGAGCTTTCTAGAAGACGTTAAAAATAGGATCAACGAGATCGCCTCAAAATACATTTTGCCGTCAGAATCAACCACGGAGTTTGCTTTAATGTATATTCCGGCCGAAGCCATCTATTATGAAATCGTGAGCAGCCTCGGCAAGGAGCTGGATGTGGCTGCTTTTGCCTGGTCGAAGCGAGTTATTCTCACTTCGCCCAACACTCTTTATTTAACCTTAAGAACGATCGAGCACTGGTTCAAAGATACGCAGGTTTCCAAGCAGACCCAGGAGATTTTAAAGAAGCTCGGCAAGGTTCATCAGGATGCCGAGAAGTTAATGGACGATTTCCGGAAGCTCGGCAGCCACTTAAGGGACGCCTCTTCGGCCTACGGGAATTCGGAAAAAAGGCTCAAGCTACTTGACGACAAGGTGGAAAAACTGGTAGAAATAGGGGAGTATAAGAAACTGAAAGAACCTAAAAATTGAGCGAAGCGAAACCCCGCCCCCTATGCAGTATGTATTACGTTTACGTCTTAGAAAACATAAAGATTAAGGAATTATATATAGGATACACCGGGGACTTAAAAAGGAGGATAAATCAACATCAATATAAAAAGATTGGTTTTAAATTAATTTATTACGAAGCTTATTTAAGTGATAAATTAGCAAGGTCGAGAGAAAGAAAATTAAAATATTATGGAAGTGCCTGGCGTACCCTAAGAGAAAGAATTACAGCTTAGGGGGCGGGGTACTCACTACGTTCGTATGTTAGCTGTTATCAAAACCGGCGGCAAGCAATACTTAGTTGCCCCGAAGAACAGAATCAAAATCGAGAAACTAGAGCAGAAAGAAGGCTCAGAGGTCGCCTTCAGCGAGGTTTTATTATTGGAGAAAAACAACCATCTTGAAATCGGCGCGCCTTTGGTGGCCGGCATCAAGGTTTTCGGCAAGATTTTAAAGCAGGGCAAGGGCAAGAAGGTGATCATCGGCAAATACAAAGCCAAAAAGCGCTATCATGTGAAAAAAGGGCACCGCCAGTTTTTCACCCAGGTGGAGATTACCAAAATAGAATCTTAAAAACCTTAATAAGGAGGAAGAATGCAGAATAATTATTTCAGAATGCCCAAACCAGACAATATGGTTTTATTCGGGATTAACCTGAAACATTTGGCGAAAGAGGCGAAAGTCGATTATAAAACAGTGGGGAAGTCGGTGGATCGTCGGCCTAGCACTGTTCAGCAATGGGTAGCCGGAAGGAGCCAGCCCGATTACAATGCTTTAGTGGGCTTGGCTGAATTTTTCACCCTACGACTAGGAAGATATGTTTCGATCGATGAATTTTTCGACAGGAAGGAGGCGTGAAAATGTGGTTTCCATTAAAGAAAAGATATTTTCTTGAGAAAGAGAGGATTGATACTCATAGCCGATGGGGAGAAGAAGGGGTAATAGCGATTAAGAAATGTGCACCGATTTATATCGGATTTGAAGGCGTTATACCCGTTTTCTCTTTTGCCGGTGCTTTATTAGCTGGTTTAACGTTTAATGATCTAAAACTTCCGGATCAATGCGTGATGGATGAAGAAGGAAGTGTTTTCTGCTCAACAAATACTCAGTTTGTGGCGATTGCTTATAAGAGATGGTTAAATCCTCGAATTAATTACTGCCCTGGATGTGGAAAAGTAATATCTGGTTTTCCGCTATTTCCGGACGCAAAAATCCTTAAAAAGTATGAGGTGAAAAGGAAAAAATAAATAAAACGGTAATGATTTATCGAAAGGACCTTGGTTTTATATCAAGGTCCTTTTTATAATATCAAAGTGTATTTATTTTCTACCTTCCAACGCTGAGCCCAGCGTTTCTTCATCGGCGTATTCCAGTTCTCCGCCTAAAGGCAGCCCGCGGGCAAGCCTGGTTATTTTTTTACCCAGAGGTTTCAAAATTCTTTCAAGATACAAAGCGGTGCTTTCTCCTTCGGTAGTGGAGTTAGTGGCAATAATAGTTTCTTGGATTTCCTTCTGGCCGGCCCTGGTTAAAAGCTCTGCGGTCCGCAAGTCCTTTAAGTCTTCGCGATTGAATCGCGAGAGAGCTCCTCCCAAAATGAAATACCTGCCCGGATATTTTTTAGTTTTTTCAATAGGGACAAGGTCCGTCTCTTTTTCGACAATACAGAGCATGGCCTGGTCCCGGCGGGGATTGCTGCAGATTTCGCACAAATTTCCTTCGCCTTCAAAAGGATTGAAACAAAACGAGCATTGTTTGACCGTGCTTTTAAGATTAGCGATTGAATCGGCAACTTCTTTTACCTCCGCGTCAGAGGATTTCAATAAGTAAAAAACAAAACGGGCGGCGGTTCTGGGGCCGACCGTCGGAAACTTGGAAAACAACGCTATGAGTTTTTGGATGGAAGGGGAATATGTCATGGTTATTCCTGAAAATCTTTTTCGAGATTGCGGTAGGTGACCCGTTCGCTATCAAAGAATAGTTTCACTGCGCCAACGGGACCGTTGCGGTGCTTAGCAATAATGATTTCAGCTATATTAGAAGGTACGGTTTCGCCCATTTCTTTTTCACGATAGATGAAAAGTACTACGTCCGCATCTTGTTCCAGGGATCCGCTTTCTCTTAAGTCAGAAAGCCTGGGACGGGGCGGAGATCTGAATTCCACTGATCTTGATAATTGGGAAAGCGCCAAGACCGGGATATTTAATTCCCTGGCCAGGCCTTTTAAAGACCTCGAAATTTCAGTTACTTGCTGGACGGCGTTCGCCTGGATGTTTCTGGATTCCATCAATTGCAGATAGTCAACGATAATCAAGCCAAGCCCTTTAGCTGCCTGCAATCTTCTGGCTAAAGCCCTCATCTGTAGGATATTGGTGCTGGCCGCGTCGTCGATATAAACGGGTATTTCTGACAAAACTCCCAAAGCCTGCTGGATTTTGTTAAAATCATTGTCGGTTCCCTCGTTGGAGAGCCGCCCCGTTCTTAATTTCCACAAATCAACTCCGGCTTGGGCGGCAATCATCCGGTCGACGACCTGGTCTTTGGACATTTCCAAACTGAAGATGCCGACCGGAAGCTTCGTGCGGTTGGCGACGCTTCGGGCGATATCCACGGCCAGAGCCGATTTGCCCATGCTGGGCCGCGAAGCCAAAATAATGAAGTCAGATTTTTGCAAACCGGCCAGGATATTGTCCAGGTCGGTAAAGCCTGTCGGCAGTCCCCGCATTTCTCCGCCGTGCTTTGATAACCGGTCTATTCTTTCGAAAGCTTCTTCCAAAGTGGCTGCCACCGGAACGAAGTTTTGGGAAAGCGATTTTTGGGCGATGCTGAAGATTTTTCTTTCGGCCTGGTCTAAAAGTTCTTCCACATCTTCCTCTTCGGCATACCCCATGAGCCCGATTTCGTGGCTGGCTTCGATCATGTCCCTTAAGATTCTTTTTTTCTGGACGATTTTGGCGTAGTTCAAAACGTGGGTCGCCGTAGGTATGGAATTGATGAGCTCGGTTAAATAGGCGTTGCCGCCGATTTCGTCGAGTTTCTCTTTTTCTTTGAGCCTTTGGGAAACAGAAAGCACGTCTACGGGTTCCCCTCGGCCAAAAATGTCGGTCATGGCCGTATAGATTTCCTGATGTATCCCCTTATAGAAATCTCTGGATTGCAAAAAATCGACCACCTTGATGATAGCGTCCTTATCAAGCATCAGAGAGCCCAGTAACGATTGCTCAGCTTCAATGCTTTGTGGCGGGATTTTGTCCGGGAGTTTTTCTAGCATGTATACTATATTTCAAATTAACATAATATGTTAAGATGCGTCAATGAATAAGGATGTAGAAATTAACTATTCCACCTCATCCAGGCCGGGAGGGCAGAGGCGGGATAAGAAGAAAACGGCGGTGATACTTCATCATCTGCCGTCGGATATCATTGTCCGGGTTGATGAGCAGAGATTACAATCCCAAAACAAAAAAATCGCTTTTCAGCTTCTGGCCAGAAAGCTGAAGAAGTTAAGACAGCGCAGGAAAAAGAGAATTCCGACCAAAATACCCAGATACGCCAAAGAAGCGAGATTGAAAAGGAAAAAACACCGGTCCCAAAAGAAAAAATTAAGGAGATTATTTGATCGTTGACAAAATGCTCCAAAAATGTATACTAAAATATCTTGAAATTGTAATTTAACAAAGGAGGGTAAGATGGCGTCAAAAAAGATTCTGGTGGTGAGCAGAGATGCAAATGTGGTGTCTTTGCTCAAGCTCGGCTTGGGCAGGGACTTTGAAGTGTCTGCCGTGGGCATAAACGAACAAGGGATTCTGGCGGTGATTTCGCAGAGAAAACCAGACTTGATTATCCTGGAAATCGTGATGCCCCGAGGGCAGGAGATTATCTTGGGCTTGCGCATTCGGCAGTTAAGCGAGGTTCCGCTTATTATGCTCAGTGTTTCCGGGGCCGAGGGGGTTAAGGTGAGAAAGCTTAGTCTGGAAGCTCGAGATTTCCTCGGTGAGAACCTCACTGCGCCTGCGCTGAAAGAGCAGATCCAAGAGGCGCTTTCAGCGCAGGCGCAAGAAAAAGGGCCATAACGTTAAGTTGTGGCTCTTTTCAGTTTCGGGCCGGCTTTGGTGTCTTCAACCTGCCAGCCGAGCTCCGTAATCTTTTTCCTGAGTTCATCGGCTTTCTGCCAGTTGTTTTCTTTTCTCTGTTTTTCTCTTTCTTTTGCAAGGTCGAGAATTTCCTGTGGCGTTTTTGCTTTCGGCTCCGGCCAGAAAATGAAGCCCAGGATTCGGTCGATTTTCTTTAAGAATTTCAGAATATCCTGCGCATCTGCTTTATTGAGCTCGTTTTTATCTATCAAGGAATTTTGCCGGTTGACCAGGTTAAAAACGCAGGCGATGGCTTTGGGCGTGTTAAAGTCGTCTTCCATGGCCGTTTCAAACGCTCTTTCCGCTTTCAGCGTCAGGTTGTGGCCCTTTTTTAGCCTATGGTTGCCGCCGCCCAATCGCGCGATAAACTCGTCGATTTTGGCCAATTCCTTTTTAGCCTGAGCGACGGAATTTTCCACATAATCGGTGGGGGAGCGGTAGTAGCTTTTAATAACCAGGAACCTTAAAATTCTGGCCGAATACTTCTTGATAAAATCTTGGATGGTGACGAAGTTGCCCAGGGACTTGGACATTTTTTTCCCGTTGACGGTCAGAAATCCCGAGTGCAACCAATATTTGACCATAGGCTTTTTGCCGGAGATCGCTTCCATCTGGGCGATTTCAGCTTCGTGGTGGGGGAAGATTAAATCTTTGCCTCCGCCATGCATGTCATATTGCGTTCCGAAGAATTTTTGGGTGATTGCCGTGTCTTCAATGTGCCAGCCCGGACGGCCACGACCAAAAGGCGATGGCCAAGACGGCTCGGAGAACCCCGCACCAGAACCTTCGGTTCGGTACGGGGCAAGTTTCCAGAGGCAGAAATCGCCTTTGTTTTTCTTTTCTTTGCTTTCATCAATGCGGGAAATAGCGTCTTCGGCCTGAATGATCGTTCTTCCGGAGAGTTTTCCGTAGTTTTTAAACTTTGAGATGTCGTAATAAACGCCGTCGGCTATTTGATAGGTAAAGCCTTTATCTTTCAGTGTTTTTATCTGGTTGATGATTTCTTTGATATGGTCGGTGGCTCGGGCATACTTCTTAACGCTGTCCACCCTCAAAGACTTCATGTCTTTTAAGTATTCTTTTTCAAAGGTGTTAGCCAGTTTTTCGGGACTGGTATTTTTCTCTTTGGCCCTTTGGATGATTTTATCGTCAATATTGGTGATGTTCTGCAGATAGAAAACATCAAACCATTTTTCTTTCAGATACTTGGCAATGACGTCAAAAGCGATATAGGTTCGCGCGTGCCCCAAATGGGCATAGTCGTAAACCGTGGGTCCACAGACGAAAAGCTGGACGGTCTTGCCGCTGTTTAAGTGCACGGCTTCCTTTTCCCCCGATAAAGTGTTGTAGATTTTCAACATAACTTTATTTATTCTACCATATTTGATAAGATGTGATAATTATGGCTAATTTGGTTCTCTATCGAAAATATCGGCCGAAAACCTTTGCGGAAATTACCGGCCAGGAGCATGTCGTTCAAACTTTAACGAACGCCTTGTCTTCGGGTACGACTTCTCACGCCTATTTGTTCTGCGGGCCGCGGGGTTCGGGCAAAACAACGATTGCGCGGCTTTTGGCCAAGTCCCTGAACTGTGAGGAGAGAAAGCCTGCCCGCATTGCTACGCCGGCCCGACAGCCTGACGGCAGTCATGGCGGCGGGCAAAGCGTTGCAGGCGGGCCCGGTGAATTCGAGCCGTGCAACAAATGCCCTTCATGTTCGGAAATCAACGAGGGGAGAAGTATTGATCTGACCGAGATTGATGCAGCCAGCAACCGTGGAGTGGATGAAATCAGAGAGCTTCGGGACGGCATCAAGTTCCGCCCCGTTAAATCCAAATACAAAGTTTTTATTATTGACGAATCTCACCAGCTGACCAAGGAAGCGGCCAATGCTTTGTTAAAAACCTTGGAAGAGCCGCCTTCCCACGCAGTTTTCATTCTGGCCACCACCGAGATTCATAAGATGATTCCCACGATCATTTCACGCTGCCAGAGATTTGATTTCAGGAAGCTGACCTTGCCCGAAATTATCTCGAGATTAGAAATGGTGGCAAAAAAGGAAGGGGTTCATGTTGAAAAGCCGGCCTTGGAGCTCATTGCTTTAAGTTCCGGAGGGGCTATCAGGGACGCTGAAGGGCTTTTGGATCAGGCTCTGACTTTTTCTGGTACTTTGGGACGCACTGGTGTTATCAAGGCCGAAGACTTAAAAGAGCTTTTAGGCATGGTGGATGTTAAAATCGTCAGTGACTTCGTTGGTTTTCTGTGTGAAAAGAAAGCCGGAGAGGCCATCCAATTTTTAAACGGGATCTTAGAAAAAGGCAAGGATGTCCAGGAGTTTACCAAAGCCGTCATTAATTATTTGCGGCAGGGCCTGATTTTGAAGATAGGGGTAGAGTCCTCAAATCCCATTATTATCGGTTTAACTAATGAAGAACAAGCAAAACTACAAGCCCAGGTCGCAGTTTTTGAAGAACAGGATTTGAGAAACACTTTAAAGCTTTTTATGGATGCGGAAAATAAGATGAAATATTCTTCAATCCCGCAGCTGCCTTTGGAGCTCGCCGTTATCGAGGCCTTGAAATTAGGCGAAAAATAAGATATTATAAGACACATTGCGAGGTCGTCTAATGGCCCGCCTCGACTCGCCCGCGAGTCGGGCGAGGCGGGTAGGACACATGTTTATACTTTATGTGCTCAAGAGCAAAATGGTAGAGAAAAGTTATGTGGGTGTGACGAATAATATTGATAGGAGATTGAAAGAACATAATTCCGGGAAACATTTTTATACCAAAAGACATAAACCATGGGAGGTTATACACATAGAAGAATTTGACAATTTTGAAAAAGCAAGAGAAAGAGAAAAATTTCTAAAATCAACTAACGGTAGAAGATTTTTAAAGAGATTATTTAATAGTAAGATAGTTAACCATTGCGAGGTCGTCTAATGGTAGGACAGTGGCCTTTGAAGCCGCTTATCTTGGTCCGAATCCAAGCCTCGCAGCATATGAACGACAGACAAGAGATTATTCCCTACGAGGAGGTTTTCCGCGCCTTAAACATAGCAAAAATAAACTATGTGGTTTGTGGTGGAGCGGCGGTGGTTTTGTTTGGATTTGCTAGATTAACGATAGATTTAGATTTAATTGTTGGTTTAGATGAAGTAAACTTAGAAAGGCTTTACGAAGTCTTAAAACAATTAAATTATCAGCCGAGTATACCCATTAAAAAAGAAGAATTTGTACGGAAAGAAAAACTTCGGCGACTGGCCATTGAAAAGAACATGAAAGTGGTTTCTTTCCACAATTTGGAAGACCCCTTTAAGGTAATTGATATCGGCGTCAACTTGCCCCAGGTTTCCGAAATTTTAAAAAGCAAAAAATATATTAAGGTGGATAATTTGAATATTCCCACAATTTCAATTAACAATTTAATAAAAATGAAAGAGAATTTGGGACGCAAGCAAGATTTAATTGACGTAGAAAATCTAAAAAGAATAAAAGAACAAAAAAGATGAAAAAAAATAACTACAACGAACACCTGGATTATATTTTGAAAAATACCACTCCTTACCAGAGAATGGTTTGGTTGGGAAAAGCCATAGCATTTTGGAAAACAATTCAAAAACAGAAGCGGCTTCGTCAAAAGCCAGCAGTCGTCAAAAATTAACATTAATAATTTTTTATTAAGATATACTATATGGCAAGTAACAGAGATTTAGAATTTCTTTTTGAAATCGGATCATTACGCAACCTGCAGAGGGGCTGGAGACAGCATTTTGGTATGGATTGCGCGAACGTTTTAGAGCATACTTTAAGAGTTATTTGGCTTGCTTTGATTCTGGCCAGAAAAGAAAAAGTAAATAACGAGGAGAAAATTATGAAAATGGCTTTAATTCATGATACTGAAGAAACCCGGACCACCGATTTAAGCTATATTCAAAAAGTTTACGTGAAAGCCGACGATGAGCGAGCCGCTAAGGATTTACTTGAAGGAACCGCTTTAGTCGATTTCTATCAGGACATTTTTAAAGAATACAAAGAAAGGAAATCACTTGAGGCAAAAATAGTTAAAGATGCGGATAACCTGGAGGTGGATATAGAATTGAAAGAGCTTGAAGAGAGAGGCTCGCAGCTTCCTAAAAAATGGCAGGCGGTTCGCCGGATGGTGCGCGACGAAAAACTCTACACCCAGTCGGCCAAAGAACTGTGGGATGAAATCCAAAAAGCGGACGTTTCCAGCTGACATTTAGTGGCCAACAAGTGGCTTAAAATACCCGAAGCCGGTAAATAACCACTTGACAGAGTAATATGATGTACGCTATAATGTACATATATGAACACAAAAACAACTTTGCCCATATCAGAGGCAAGAAAAAAGATATTTGATATTGCAAAAGACGTGCAAAAGCCGAGTAATTACTATACTTTGACCGAAAAAGGCCGGCCTAAGGTTGTGATGATGTCGGCTGAAGAATTTGAATCTTGGAAAGAAACCATGGAAGTTTTAGAGGAATTCCCGGATCTTAAAAAAGACGTTGAAGAAACAAATGGGGCAATTAAAACAGGGGAATATAAAAATTGGACAACGCTTGAAGAACTTTTGGCAAAAGAAGGCTTTCAGGTAGCAGATAAATCCCACAAAAAATATGGAGTATCAAGTAAGAACAAAACCAAGCGTCGATAAAGAATTAAAAACTCTTACCAAAACTGATTACTATAGAATGTTGGCTGCATTCACTATTTTAGCGAAAGATCCTTTTGTGGGGAAGAAAATGGGAGGCGAATACAAAAATTGCTATAGTTATCGAGTTTGGCCATATAGAATTGTATATCAAATTTACAAAAAAGCCTTAATCGTTTTAGTCATCCGCGTTGGCCATCGTCAAGGAGTATATAAATAATATTTTTTAAAGGAATGCTGATTGACGATGTTAAAATTAAAATCATCGCTGGACACGGCGGACGGGGAGCCGTGGCTTTTAATAAGACCAAAATGAATCTGGGGCCGGCCGGAGCCAACGGGGGACGCGGCGGCAGCATATTTTTGGAGGGCGTCTCGAATATCAACGCCCTTCACCAGTTCCGCTTCAAGAAAAAGGTTGAAGCCCAGAACGGCGAAAACGGCAAAACCCAGTTTGATGACGGGAAAAGCGGCAAAGATTTGATTATTAAGATTCCGGTTGGCACGGTTGTGACGGACCTCGACACCGGCAAAAGCATCGAGATTATTAATATTGGCGAGAGGTTGCTTGTGGCCCGGGGCGGGAAGGGCGGCATGGGCAACTTAAATTTCCGCTCATCGACCAACACTACCCCGATGCAGTACGGCAAGGGCTTGCCTGGCGAGGAGCGCGAATTAAGGCTTGAACTCAAACTGATTGCCGACGTCGGTCTGATCGGCTTGCCCAATGTCGGCAAATCAAGCTTGCTGAACACATTAACTAACGCTAAAAGCAAGATTGCGAATTACCCTTTCACCACCCTTAACCCGAACCTGGGCGTTTATTACGAATTGATTTTGGCCGACATTCCGGGACTCATCGAAGGAGCTTCTTCGGGCAAGGGACTCGGCGTTAAGTTTTTGCGCCACGTTGAGCGGACCAAAACCCTTTTCCATCTCATTTCTGCCGAATCCCCGGATCACGTAAAGGATTATAAGATTATCAGGCAGGAATTGGGAGCTTACAATAAAGAATTGCTGAAAAAGCAAGAATATGTTTTCATCTGTAAAAGCGACCTGGTTGATAAACCCGAGCTTAAGCAAAAACTCGGTAAGTTAAAAAAGATAGGTATTTCGGCCGTGCCGATTTCCATCATCGACGACGAAAGCATGAAAAGCGTCGAAGTAATCTTAAGGGAAATCATCAAACAGAAATATTAAAATTAATGGGAAACAAAAAAGCGGCGAGCCTTAGACTCTCCGCTTTTATTTTTTATTTATTATTTCTTGGTGGCTAATAATCGATTCAAGGCGTTGATGTAGGCTTTGGCGCTGGCCACAATAATGTCCGTATCCATGCCGCGGCCCGTATAAAGAACGTCGTTGCTTTCGATTCTGATTAAGACTTCGCCGATAGCGTCTATGCCTTCGGTCACCGATTTTACCGCAAATTCAGTCAGATTATTGGGAAGATTCACTAATCGGTTGATGGCTCTGTAAACAGCGTCAACCGGGCCCGTGCCGATGGCTGCATCCTCTAAGGTGTTTTTTTCTTTCGTGGTGATTCTGATGGCCGCGGTCGCCATTCCTTTGTCGCCGCACGATACCTGGATGCGGTCGAGTTTATAAGTGCCCGTCTTCTGGCGCTGTTCTTCGGCGATGAGGGACTCTATATCCTTGTCGGTCATCTTTTTCTTTTTGTCGGCCATTTCCTTAAAAGTTTTGTAGAAACGCTCAAATTCTTCGTCGTTAAGCTCATAACCTATTTCGAGCAGCCGTTCTTTTAAGGCATGCCGGCCGCTTAGCTTGCCGACGGACAGATTAGTTGTAGGCACACCCACGGTTTTCGGATCAATGATTTCGTAAGTTTCCTGTTTTTTTAAAATGCCGTCTTGGTGGATACCTGATTCGTGGCTGAAAGCGTTTGAGCCCACGATGGCTTTATTGGCTTGTACTGAGAATCCCGTAAGTTCGCTCACAAGCTTGCTTGTTTTGTAAATTTGGGTCGTTTCTACGCTAGTACTGAGATTCGGGAATAAATCTTGGCGCGTTTTTATCGCCATAACGATTTCTTCGAGCGAAGCGTTGCCGGCCCGTTCTCCGATGCCGTTGATTGTGCATTCCACTTGTCGGGCGCCGCATTTCACTGCCTTTAAACTGTTGGCGACAGCCAATCCTAGATCGTTGTGGCAATGGACACTGATAACCGCTTTGTTAATATTCGGCACGTTTTGGAAAATACCCTCGATTAATTCACCGTATTCGTCGGGTATGGTGTAGCCGACCGTATCCGGGATATTGACCGTGGTTGCTCCGGCGCTGATGACCGTTTTTAAGATTTTATAGATATAATTCGGATCGGTGCGGGTAGCGTCCATAGGTGAAAACTCGATATCTTCACAAAGTGCTTTAGCTTGCCTGACCATTTTTTCAGCAAGTTCTAAAATTGCTTGCGGCGTCATGTTTAACTGAAAAATTCGGTGGATTTCAGAAGTGGAAAGGAAGATATGGATTCTCGGCCTTTCCGCTTTTTTGATTGCTTCGTAGGCTCGAGTTACGGCTTCGGGATTAGCGTGGCTCAAAGCGCAGATGATCGGAGTTCTTACTTTTTGAGCGATGAGGCTCACCGCTTCAAATTCGCCTTGTGAGCTGATCGGAAAGCCGGCTTCAATAACATCAACCTTCAGTTTCTCCAATTGCTGGGCGATCTGTAATTTTTCCTGGGCAGTTAAAGTTCCGCCGGCCGCTTGTTCGCCATCTCTCAGAGTCGTGTCAAAAATAATCACTTTTTCCAATTGTTTGCCTCCTTATTTTTAAGTTACTTGCGATAATTTATCTTACCAGATTGAAATGAAAAATCAAGAAAACAAAAAGCCCCGCTAAACGGGGCCGTTTGTTTGGAGCATTCGAGCTCGAATGCCCTAGGATAAATGCTTAGAAACAAGCTTCGTCATCTCGAACATGTTAACAACGCCTTTTCCATTGAAAACTTTCTTCAAGTTTGCATCGGCGTTGATGTTCCTCTTGTTCTTCTTGTCCTGAAGGCTGTTCTTCTTGATGTAAATCCAAAGTTTTTTAACAACTTCGGATCTGGGCATCGGGCCTTTGCCGACGACAGCAGCTAAATCTTCGCTGATCTTCATCGGCTTCATGAACGCAGAATTTGATTTTGCCATAGTATATTAATTTTTAAAACCTGCCGCGACCTTTTTTAAAACTTACAACAAACTTCGTTCTTTAATAAAGTATACTATACCCCCCTGGCTTTGACAAGGGACAACCCCTGTGGGAAAATGGAAGTACACCTATGAACAACGCCACTACCAAACATAATACACCAAGAGACGTTTTTTTGCACCTTTTGAATATCCTCACTTTTTATTTAAGCATCATCGGTTTTATCATGCTTTATATCCAGTATATCTCAGCGCTCTTCCCCGATCCGCTCAATTTTTATTATACGGCGATAGCGAATTCCGTGAGGGTATCTACGTCTATGTTTGTCGTCGCGGTCCCGGTCTTTATTTTGACTGCGTGGCTGCTGGCTAAAGATTTGGCGTTAAATCCCGAGAAGCGCGAGGGCAGGCTGCGCAAGTGGCTGATTTATTTAACGCTTTTCATTGCGTCAGTTACCATCGTTAATCTGATTATCTTAGTTTACAATTTCCTGAGCGGGGAACTGACGATCCAGTTCTTTCTGAAGACTCTGGTCGTGCTCTTGGTGGCCATCGCCGTTTTCGGTTATTATATCTGGGAACTGAGAAGAAAGGATTCTGGCACCTCCAAGTTGCCCAAGATTCTTGCCTGGAAACTTGCTATCGTCGTGGTCGTAAGTATTGTCGCCGGATTTTTCATTATCGGCACGCCTCAAGAGCAGAGAGTGAGGCGCTTTGACGAACAAAGAGTGAGCGACCTCCAGTCATTGCAGAATCAGATCGTCAATTACTGGATTCAGAAAGAAAGCCTGCCGTCTAACCTCAACCTGCTTGAAGACAGCATTTCCGGATTTTTCGTGTCCAAAGACCCCGAAACCCAGGCTGATTACGAGTACAACATTACAGGCACGCTTTCATTCGAATTGTGCGCGGTATTCAAAACCTCAAGCAAGGACTTAGGCGTAACCTACAAGGGTTCGAGAGTCTCATCGATAGTTCCCATGTACTACGGACCGTCGTTCCAGCAGAACTGGGATCACGAAGCCGAAAGAACGTGCTTTGCCCGAACCATTGACCCGGAACTTTATAAACCCAAACAAGTTCCTGCGCTCTAATTGAGGGAGGTCGGACCTCATTCAATTCAAAGACCGCCGCCAGGCGGTTTTTGTTTTATTCATCCTAGCTTGACTCTTTTAGAGATATGTAGTATAATCTACAAGCAAATTTAATAAGGGGAGGTACTTTGAAAATTGGATAAGTAGTGCAAGAAAACAACGAAGGCGCAAATCTTTCTTCTGCGCCGTGAGCAGCCCTGCTCAAGTCAGCCGACAAGGTTACTGGAAGCGTTTCCAGCGAGCAGGGTGGGCCAGCTTTTAAGCTGTCCCTTGCTCGGGTGTAGGAGGAATCATGATAACGACAGGGGAATTACCCATCCTGAAACACAGAGAGGAGATACTGGAATCGGTCATTGATCATCAGGTGACGGTTGTGATCGGCGAAACCGGCAGCGGCAAGACAACCCAAATTCCTCAGTTTCTTTTTGAATTAGGTTCGGGATTGTCCGGGAAGATCGGAGTCACCCAGCCGCGGCGCGTGGCCGCTACCAGCGTCGCCTATTTTGTGTCAAGGCAACTTGGCTGCGACATCGGTCAGGAAGTCGGCTACAAGATTAGGTTCGATGACAACACCACGGAAGGGACCGCGATCAAGTTTATGACCGACGGGATTTTGCTCCGCGAGATGCAGTCAGATCCCATGCTTTCGGAGTATTCGGTCATCATGGTGGACGAGGCCCATGAAAGAAGTCTTAATATGGACTTTCTTCTGGGGCTGCTCAAGGGGTTGTTGAAGAAGCGAAGCGATCTAAGGCTGATAGTCAGCTCGGCCACCATTGAAGAGGTGAAGTTTTCTCGGTATTTTTCCGGGGCGCCGGTCATCAATGTTTCCGGCCGCACTCATCCTGTAGATATCAAGTATTGCGCCGGATCAGGCAATTTATTTCCCAACACGAGAGATCAAACCGTTGAGCTGGTGGAACAAATCCACCGATCAACAGAAACGGGAGACATCCTCATTTTCTTAGATGGGGAAGGCGCCATTAACGGCATGATCGAGGAAATCGAAAGGAAACAGTTGCCCGATCTCATTTGCCTGCCTCTTTACGGGAATATGGTTTTTGACGAACAAATGAAAGTCTTTAAGCCGACCCGGGAGAGAAAGGTGATCGTGGCAACCAATATCGCCGAAACCAGCATTACCATCGATGGCGTTGTTTACGTGATTGATATGGGATTTGAGAAGAGGACAGGGTTTCATCCAGAGACGGGCATTCAAAGTCTTGACCTCAGTCCCATTTCCAAAGCCTCGGCCGCTCAGCGAGCGGGCCGGGCCGGTCGGACGCAGCCCGGAATGTGTTACCGCCTCTATCCAGAGAATGATTTCAATTCTCGGGAAGAATACACCGTGCCGGAAATCCAGAGAACAGACCTGGCGGGCGTAGTGCTGCAGATGAAGTCTCTGGGCATTACCGACATCGAAAACTTCGACTTTATTGACCCGCCCGACCGGGAATCATTTGAGGCCGCTTACAAGACGCTGGTTATTTTGGGAGCGCTGGATAAGGGCAATGGATTAACTTCGGTCGGAAGACTGATGGCCAAGCTGCCACTTGAACCGCGGATTGGGCGAATGCTCGTTGCGGCTCAGGAATACGGCTGCGTAGACGAAGTTTGCATTATCGCAGCTTCGCTCTCAAGTATCCGTTCAGTTTTCGCCCGGCCGAAAGACAAACAGTTCGAGGCTGATCAGGCCCATAAGGTATTTAAAGATAAGACTTCGGACTTCCTGACGCTGCTCAGCGTTTACGACGCTTACGAGCGTTTCGGCTGCGACGAGCAGTGGTGCTATCAGCATTTTCTAAACAACCGAGTGCTGTGTGAAATAAGAAACGTTAAAAACCAGTTAAAGGACATCCTTAGTCGAGCCGGTATTTCCGGGTCAACCAAAGATCCGGAAAAGATTTCGAAAGCGGTAGCTACCGGGTTGGTAGAAAACATTTTCCAAAACCTGGGACATCATGCTTTTGGCGGCAGCGACGGCAAGTTTGTTTATATCCATCCCGGCTCTGTGCTCTTCGGTGAGTATGCTCTCTGGATGGTGGCGGCCAGTATCGTGGAAACGACGAAAACCTTTACGAGGAACTGCGCCGTTATCGAACCGTCCTGGATAGCCGAGATCGCCCCTCAATTATGCAACACAAGAACAGAGGCAAATTACTCTAATCAGCGCGAGGGGAAGATTGAAGCAATTAAGCATATTTACTTCCGGGACACGGAAATCAAAGCGGAGTCAATCTGGATAACCGTCGATGAATTCAAGAAAATTCAGGAGAAAAAAATCGTTAAAGCGGAAGCGAAAGGCTGGCTAAGACTTGTCTTCACTAAAGAACCTGAAAAACAGTCTTGGGAGAATCGAAACCGTTGGATAGCTAAGGTTGGTGATGCTGTGTACGAGGACGATTCCTATAGCAGCGAACCGACAAGGGGGAGACAATACTACTGTTCTCCTGGTCACGAATTTCTCGGGCGCATCAAGGTTCATCGTGAATTTGAAGTGATGAAGTTCAATTAACAGCGTTGTTTTTAAAAGAAAAGGCGGATGCAAATAATAACTGCACCCGCCTTTTTCCTTGCTTTTTTGGGAGAACAAGCGTATGCTGGAAACAGAGGTTAAAGTCTTGGGAGCACATCTTATGACAAAAAAACAGCAATTTTTATCAGAACACAATCGGCTCGCCTCTTTAGACATGCAAGCGACAGCTTCCATGCTTACTCTGTTCAAAATAGAAAAAGCATCTCTTTTTAAAGACAAGAACTGGTCCATCGACAAGCTCCGCCGGCCTTTCATTTTCTGGCTGACCTCGCTTACGCCCAAAGAAAAAGAAGATATCATCAAGATAAGGAAAGTATAATTAATCCCGTTGAGAATAGATCTACGGGGTTTTGTTTTAATAAAAGGGTATTGATCTTTGACATTTTTTATAGGAGGTGCTGAATTGAAGGTCATCGGAGTTGATCTGGACGGGATCATCACAAAAGTCGGTTTTTACAACCCAAGCATCGTACTTCCCTGGCCGCTATTTTTTTTACTGGTTCCTATTATTCTCTTTAGCAAACCAGATGCGCAGGTAGTCAAAGTCTGCTCCGGATCTAACGGCAAGATAAAAATCATTAAGGACGTGATGGCGGGCATAGTTTTATTGGCTTCTTTGGGCGCGGCTACGATAGGCCTGTTAATCTTCCTGCCGTATTTTTAACGGCTTGATTTTTTTTAGGAACTGATTATAATAATTCTTATAGTTCTTTGGACAAAATAACGTAGGAGGAGGCAGCTGATGACTACTTGGAATATTTCTCTTGGCCGTTGGGCATTGCCCATTAAGGTGAGGCAAATTTTCAGTCAAAAACCCAAATTCATGGTTATCGTTGATACCCGGGGAAACCAGCACAAGCTTTCCGAAGAGGATTTTACTCCGACTGACTGGGCAAATATTAAGCCCGGTTCAACCATTACCTTAATCATTAAAGCGTCAGTGATGACGTGGAGAATCAAGCCGCCCAAGGTCGAGAAAAGCGTTAGTAAATTCATTCTTGAGGTGCAAAAGAAGATTTCGGGACTTTTCTTTGTCTGGGTTTGTGAGCACTGCGGGACGAAAGGTTATATTGAGTACGAGGACGGAGACGAAAATCAGATAATTGCCGAGCATATCCTTTCGGCCCACCAGAAAGAAGTCAAGCCGGGATGCGTGCAAGATATTTTCATCTACGATCACCGGGGCATGAGACGGGAAGAATGCGAGCGATTTTTATCTGCTAGAAGAGTAGCGTAATAGGAGGAGAATGAATGGCTAAGGTGTGTAAGAATCAACTCAGGAGAAAACACGAGACGAAAGAAAAAAGGAGGCAGAAAAACCCGTCGAAGAATAGGAAAGGCCCCAATAACCATAAGCCCACCGCTTAGCGTCAATGTTGAAAAGTAACAGAGGAGGGGAGATAAGTGGCCCACGATTCAGAAATACTTGAAGTTCTCGTCAGGGGAGTGGAAGGAGGCATGGCTAGGGCCGAAGCGGAAAAACAGTGGCAAGCGCTTTCGGCTGAGATTACGGCGGAAAAAGCAGCAAAGTGGGATATAATCCAAAAAGCCAGGACGTACTATTGGCTTCTCAAACTGCAGGGTTTCGGATTTACCGTGTCAGAAGAGGTTTTGGCGGCAGTCGGGGTTAAGCCCGATTTACCTGGCGGCCAAGCTTATGTCTGGTGGGTGAAGGCCATGCGCTATGGGAATGTGGTGGTAAAATAACCGCAATCAACTGAAACAAGCAAAGGAGGAGGCGATCTCTTAACGCGTCCTCCTTTTTCTTTTGACAAAACAGTCTAAAAAGGGGAGAATTAAAAAACAAAGACATTATTAACATTAATTATTTAAACATATGATAGGCACAATCTACGTAGTTTTAGCCATAGTCTTGTTCATTGTTTTGGTCTCCATCAAGCAGGTCACCCAATACCAAAGAGGGTTGAGGTTCACCTTCGGCAAATACTCGGGTTTAATGAACCCCGGCTGGAGGCTGGTCTGGCCGATCATCCAGTTTTACAAGAAGGTTGATTTAAGGGTCAAAGCCGTGGACGTACCCAACCAGGAGGCCATCACCAAAGATAATATTTCGGTTTCAGTCAATGCCGTGATTTATTACAAAATCAAGGAGGCGGACAAGGCGGTTCTGGAGGTGGAAGATTTTTTTTACGCCATCTCGCAGCTGGCCCAAACAACCATGAGAAACGCGGTGGGCCAGGTGGACTTAGACGAGCTGCTTTCAGCCAGAGACCGGGTTTCGGAAAACATCAGGGCCATTATCGACAAAGCCAGCGATCCCTGGGGGATCGGCGTCATTAACGTGGAGCTCAAAGACATCACTTTGCCCGAAGAAATGAAACGGGTCATCGGCAAGCAGGCGGAAGCCGAAAGAGAAAAAAGAGCCATTATCATTAAGGCCGAAGGAGAGGTGATTGCGGCCAGCAACATGGCTAAAGCCGCCAACACTTTATCAGAGTCCAAGGGAGCCCTCCATTTAAGGACCTTGCAGTCAATTAACGATATCAGCTCCGACCAGTCAAATACCATTGTTTTTGCCGTGCCTTTGGAAATTCTCAGGGCTTTTGAAGGATTCGGCAAGAATCCGCCCAAAGACAAAAGTGGAGAATAATTTTGAAAAATTAGTCGAGGAAGCTTTAATGGCTCTGCCCAAGCGCATCCGGGATAAAATGGAAAACGTGGCTATTGTCATTGAAAAAAGGCCCACGAGAAGCCAGTTTTTGGGTCTTTATCAGGGAGTTCCTCTAAACACTTGGGGCAGATCCTTTGGGATGCGGTTACCCGACAAGATCACCATTTTCCAGGAATCCTTACAAAGAGCAGCCTCGTCCCCGAAAGAATTAAAAGCAATCATCAGAGACACTGTTTGGCACGAAATCGCCCATCACTTCGGTTTTGATGAGAGAAAAGTCAGGGAGCTTGAAGCCAAGTGGCGCAAAAGATTAAATTGATTGAGGTCCGACCTCAATCATTTCCGGGACGAGCTTGATTTTTCCTGATGATTAGCTAAACTTGGTAAGTAACTTGAAAAGGACTGGCCCACTGTTGCGACATGTTGGGTAAGATAGTGTATCTTGTCGAAGATGCGTACACAAATGAAGCGTTTGTGTATCTCGGCTTCGTCCAGGGTTGCTAAAACTAAAAAGCGGCTCTTTTTTCTTGAGTCGCTTTTTACGGTGTTTTTTCGTAGAGCAGTTCCGTGTCTTCTACGAGTTTCCGGTTCAGCGAATTGCTTTGGACGAACACGTCATAATGTTCCAGGCGAGGTGGTTTAACTCTGGCGCGTTCGCCCGTCGGTAAGCCGATCATTTCTCTCGCTCCTGATCCGGAAAACAATTGGCCTGTTTTCTTATCGCGCAGCACGACACGCGTGTTTTCGCGGATAAGTTCAGGCCTGGTGAACCGGTAGAATCCTCTACCCGGTTCAAACCTAAGCCTGCACATTTCCTCAACAAATTCGCGAATCGGGACGCGCCAGTCCACTCTTAAAATAATGAACTTTCCGGCCGGGACACGCTCGAGATTATCTTTCAAGACAGCCTCCCTTCGTCACTAGTTTCCTTACCCGATATTTTAACATAATAATTTTAAAATGTCAATTTTTTGGCAGAGGTTCGGCTTGCCTCGCCGCAGTCCCGCTTAGCGGGACGAAGGCGGGCCTCTGTCATTTTAGGGGTTGCCAAAACAGCTAAAAAGGAAGAGAATTAAGGTAGTTTTAACGTAAAAACATATGACACAACTGAAACAAATTTACAAATGCAGCATCTGTGGCAATATCGTGGAAGTTATCCATGCGTCCGGGGGCGAGTTGGTGTGTTGCGGCAAGCCCATGGAATTGCTTGTCGAAAAAACCCAGGATTTAGGTTTTGAAAAGCACGTGCCGGTTGTTGAGAAAACTGAACAGGGGATTTTGGTCAAAGTGGGCTCAATACCGCATCCTATGGAAGAAGCCCATTATATCGAATGGATCGAGATCATCGCTGACGGTAAATACTGCCGGAAGTTCCTCAAACCCGGCGACAAGCCCGAAGCCCTGTTTGAAATATCGGCCAAAGAAGTCGTGGTCCGAGAATATTGCAACATCCACGGTTTGTGGAAATCGTAGGGGGGAGGATATTGACAGCATCTCCTGGAATGCTAAAATAAGATAAAGGCATTTCATTTATTTTACATTATGGTAAAGAAACTGAATCGGCTGCAAGTCGAAGAAAAACTTAAATTTTTGAATCTTTCAATTTTTACTCCCAGGGAATTTAGGGATGTTTTTGGCGTTAAAAAAAATACCGTCTCGCTTTATATTAAACGAAATCTCGAAAGCGGCCTCTTTGTTAAATTACGCAACGGTTTTTATATGCTCAAAGACAGCCGACCCTCGTCTTATTTTATCGCCAACAGACTTTACCAGCCTTCCTATATTTCTTTGGAAAAAGCGCTTTCACATTATGGCATCATTCCCGAAACAGTTTATGCCATAACCTCAATTACTACTAAGCCGACGCGTGAATTTAAAACACCCCAAGGAATTTTTTCTTATCAACGCATAAAAAAAGAAGCTTTCATCGGTTATGAACCAAAAGAAATAGAAGGCACAACCGTCTTTTTCGCTGAACCCGAAAAAGCACTGGCTGATTATCTTTATTTCGTTGACCTTAAAAAAATATCGCTCAATGACCGTCTTGATCTAAAGGACATTAAAAAAACCAAATTATTAGCCTTGGCGCGTTTTTTTAAACGGCCGAATATTCTCAAACTTATTGAACAAATTTATGTTGAGCAGGGAAAGCCTCGGAAAATTTACTAAATTATTTCAGACCGATATTGAAAATGTGGCGCGCGAATATTGTCAGCATTTATTTTTGTCATTCCTGTATCAGCAAGCCGAAGCAGAAAGACTCCTTTTCAAGGGAGGCACGGCGTTGCGCGTTATTTTAAAAAGTCCTCGTTTTTCCGAGGATTTAGATTTTACTGGTTCTGGCATTCTTCAGGAAACAATCGAGGAATTATTCGCTCGGACCTTGTTAGAGGTAGAGAGAACCGGCTTAAAAGTGGAGATAGTCGAAACGAAAAAAACAACCGGCGGTTATCTGGGCATTGCCACATTTTTTTTACACGACCTTAAAATCAAAATCCAAATCGAAGTTTCGCTCCGCAATGAAAAAAGGCTCAAAGGGATAAGAACTTTAATCCAAAGCAATTATCTGCCGGCCTACACTTTGGTTCATCTGCCGATCGAAAACATTATTAGCGGTAAATTAGAAGCGCTTTTTAACCGTAAAAAGCCAAGGGATTTTTATGATTACTATTTTTTATTGGTCGGGAATTACCCCTTGATTAAAGAAAGTAAGAATTTAAAAAAGGTTCAAGAAATGCTTCAAGATTCCGAAATCAATTTCAGAGCCGAATTAAAAAAAATGCTGCCCGCCAGCCATCAGTTTGTACTGAAAGACTTCAAAAAAAACCTAACCCAAGAGATTAAAAAATATTTATAGACCACTGTCAAATTGCAACATCCACGGCTTATGGAAGGCGTAAAAAGGGGATTGTGGATAACTTGTTTTAGGTACGGACATTTGGCGGGTTTGTTAATTGGTAATCGACCAGAAATTCGTTGGGACTTTTTCCCTCCAGCCCGCAGTGTTCC
>Ga0209211_10003681_pt1 | contig 24637 bp, 20 predicted proteins | sample RifGroA2_FD_183992 | JGI IMG/M metagenome (GOLD analysis project Ga0209211, IMG submission 183992) | Groundwater microbial communities from Rifle, Colorado, USA - Groundwater A2 (SPAdes) (version 2) | ecosystem: Environmental > Aquatic > Deep subsurface > Groundwater | place: Rifle, Colorado...
GATTTTAGGTTAATATCAACACAGTTGAAAACAACACAAACGCTGTTATCCATACCCATCTTGGAAATCTATTCCCTATATCTTGACAAGATTTCATTACCGACCAAACAAATGCGGCACTTATTACCACTGATACTACTATTTGTTGTAACATTTTCTCTCCTTTTCTTTTTTTTGATTCTGATTTTGATTGACTTGCTCTTTGAGGCCGACTAAATAGTCAGCGCCAAAGTGCAAGCCAATCTTTCCCTACTGAAAATAATCCTATCGCTAGAATTATTTCTTTCGGAAAGAAAGGAGGTTTTCAGGTTCGTGTTCATGCCCATATGCCCATTCACCCTGAACCCAACGTGGTTCATGGGTAAATTTGCCCATAAATAAAAATAACCTGACTCCGCCAAAGGCGGAGATAGACATCCTTTCATCGTTCCCAGACTCAAGCTAAGCGAGCCTGATTCGGAATCAAGATATCTATACCCATTTTGTGAATGAGCGACGGAAAAAATATTTCCAATAGTTGTTCTAGCTTATGAACAACTCATTTCCGTCACGACCTTCTCTAAAAGAAGATTATGTGACGGCTTATGTCACGTCTTCTTTAGAGCCCCGACCTAGTCGGGGCAACTTGGGGTATGAGCCCAAGAAACAAAGGGTAGATGCTGATCCGACTTGGAATGTTTTGCCAAATCGGTCTACCCCTTGATCCCTGAGCTTAAAAAAATACCCGAGCTCAAAGCCACGACTTTTTGGTCGTCACTTGTTACTTGGGTATCAACGAAACCAGTTCCAGCAAAAACTGTTTTCATATGCCCCATAGTATAACAGACTAAGGTCCAAATTGCAACTATAGTGATGATTGGGTAGAGACTATTTTGTTTATGCACAACGAAGACACAGAGACCGGAAAAGGGAAGCTATAAGACTAATAATAAATAACAAAATTCCAATAACAATTGAATAACAAATTACAAATATTTAATGTTTAAAACATTGGTTATTTGATATTTAAAATTCATTTGTTATTTATTATTTGTGATTTGTTATTGAAGCGAATAATAGAAGTTATACTTTCCTTTTCAGGTATATTCCCACTCCCATCAAGGCCAATTCACCTGAAAGTAATAGTATTCCCAACTCCGGTCCTGAGGCGGGAACTTTGGGAGGAGTAGCTACCTGTTTTTCAATACAAAACTGAGATGAATCATCGTCAGTGGTTGTATTTGACCAGGCCTGAGCCTTATTTATGACGCAGAATAAACCTTTATCAGCCGGTAAATTGGCTTGGCTGTTCACCTGCATTTTGAAGTAATAAGTTTTTTGTTCGTCAACGGCAAAGACACCAGCATCCCAAGAAATGGTTCTGGTTGCCGAATCAAAAGTTCCCGGTCCTTCAATCGGTGTTAAATAGTCCGGAACAAAATCCTTGGCTGTCATTCCGCCAAAAGTGGTGTTTGAAGTATTTTTTACGGTTACTTTGAAAAAGACAAGTTGTCCGGGAGAGAATCGGGGATCAGAAACGGAAAGATTATCAACATATTCAGAAGTAGTAGCATCATTGGAATTACCTGGTTTACCAACCATTTTATCAATAATAATTGAATAAGTATTACAAGGTTGTCCATATTGACCATACTGGCCGACACAATCAGCTTTTACAGAAGAAACTAAAAACAAGAAACTGAAAACGAAAAGTGAAAAAAGCATTAGTTTTTTCATAAGTGGTGACAGTATACTATAAGCTTAGGTAAATGTCAACTATAGGTTGTTTAAAAATTTCTAATTTCTAATTTCTAATTTCTAAAGTATAATTTGGCTGCTATGAAACTTAATGCTAAACAGTTACGGGATGTTGATGAAAAAGAAATTACCGGTAAATTAAAATTCATCAAACGTCGTCCGATCTATTTTATTTTGGAAAATATTTATGATACTTACAACATCGGCGGGTTGTTTCGCTTAGCCGATGCACTGGCCATTGAAAAAATTTATCTTTGCGGAGAGATGGAAGTGCCACCAAATTCAAGAATTAAAAAGGCTTCGATCGGAACTTACAAAGTCGTGCCCTGGGAATACAGGAAAACAGCCGGGGAGGTGATTGAAGAACTAAGAAACATTGATCCATTGATTCATGGTTCCATTGTTAAAGATAAAAAAACAATGAAACAATCTAACAATGAAACAATGAAAATAATCGCTGTTGAACAACGTCCAACCTCAATTCCTTATCAAAAAACCGATTATACGATGCCGGTGGCTTTGATTTTAGGTAATGAGACTTACGGAGTGACGGAAGAAACTTTAAAATTGGCGGATACTATTGTAGAAATCCCGATGTGGGGGATTAACAAGTCGTTAAACGTTATTGTGTCAGCTGCCATTGTCAGCTATTGGGTAGTTAATAAGTAATATCTTCTTTAAAATAATTATAGGGTAGAGTAATTAAGATTAATAACTCCTATAATGTATATTATCCTTGACCCCAGTATAACGCTTACCTCCTCCCGAGGGCTACGTCCTCGCGTCGGAGGAGCGCGTATACGGGGTCGGCGGGGTATTTTTTATTTCAATAAAAAATACCCCTTGACAAACTAAAATATATCCTTTAATGTTTAATTATAGGATTAATTTTAATTATAAGTTTTGATTAAAGACTGATCAAACTTTAATCATAAATCAATTCAAGACTATGAGAACTTATCGTCTAATAGTTTTCGAAGATGAAAACTATTCTCAAGGAATGTGGTCCGGATAAAGCATCCACCACAAACTTATACGCAGCCGAGTCCGGAGAACGTATCGAAGGGCCCGGCGCGTTTTTTGTAACAAATCATCTCACCGTTGCTTCCTGATCGGCCAGAGTGCCTTTATAAATCAATTTATTTTCCTCAATCAGGGACTCTTTGGCGTAAAAGAAACTGCTGTATCCGCTCAAGCGTCCGTTGATGTAACCAATAATTAAATCCTTTTTATTTTTTACTTTAGCCAGATCTCCGATCATATCAATCGAAAGTTGAGCGTTGACGGACTTGACCAATTGAAACACCGGTTTGTTAAATGCCAGAAACTTATCAACAGGAAGGGGGATTCGATTAAGTTGAAAAGCCTGCGGTTCAAAAACTTTTACTTGATTATCTTTGAGTGACGCCTTCATCTTCAGATAAAAGACCGGAGTTGGAGGTAATAATTTCATGGCAAATTCAACCGCCACTTTGGGGATGCCAATGGCAGCAGCATAGTTTGGAACAACGGTTTTATTTAACCCACCGGAAACTTCGGCCGATCCATCAGCATTAAATTTTACTTGGACATCTTTGTAAGGCCAGTATTTCCAGGGTCGATTATTCATAAGAGCCGAAATTTGAGCCGAAGTCCAACTTGTATCAACATTGTGTCGACCAAACCTCTGAATACTTAACTCATCAGAGGTAGAGGCGGGGAGAGTTCCGTATTGGACACCGCTTTTGGTGTGAGCATCAACACGGTCTTTTTCTGTAAATCTAATTCCCAGATCCCGTGGTTTGTTTGTCCCTAACAAATTAGCAATAGCCGGGATATAACCCAGATATCCAAGTCCAAAAATAATTACAACAACAAAAAAAAGAAAGACAATTCCAAAAAGTTTTCCGATGAGTTTCATAATAATTCAGAAACTAATAATGTATATTATAATACAAATACGTCTATACAACCGGGCCGGTTGTACGAGGCTAGATTATAAGCTTTTATTTTATGAAAGGAATTAGGCCGAAAAAGCTGAAGGCAATAATAATGATGACGCTAAACAAAAATTTCTTGGCGAATATTCGGCTACCTTGAGTAAAGGCATAGCCTGATTTTGAAAGTAAATTAACAGAATTAGCTAATATTAAAGTTATAACTCCGGTTTGATAGCTGATGGTTTTTCCGGCCAGTTCGGCCGTGTTAATTGTGACTGCATCAAGTCCGGTCACAGCTCCAAAAATTGTGCTAATAATAAAACCATTATTTCCAAATATTATTAAAGCAAATTTCGTGATTATTTTAATAAACAAAAATAAAACAGCAAATTTTAAAGCAGGCAACAAAGAGAATAACTTATCTTTTTTCAAATTCTCTTTGGTTTCAAGCAGGTTTTCCGATTTTTTATCTTCTTTCTTGAGAAAATATAAACCAATAACAGCGGCAGCAATCGAGATTGAAAATATATAAATCAAGTTTTTTGATAAAAATATTAAATTAACCGATGCCAGCAAAATAAAATGTTGGATAAAACTGGAGAAATTGGCAAGGACGGCAGCAGAAACCAAACGATTAGTGTTTTTTGACCGTTTACTTTTTTGAGCCAAAGATTGAGTGGTCGAAGTTGAAGAAATAAAACCACCAGCAATACTAGTCAGTAGCCAACCCTTTTTTTGACCAATAGTTTTTTCAAGAAAGTATCCAGCGATCTCAACTCCGGTAATCAATGCCACGACCTTCCAAAGATTAAAGGGATTGACAATCTCAAGATTTAAAAATCTATCAAAATTTATCTGAAAAGCTGACAAGATATTTTTAAGGAAAGGAATATCTTTTAAAAAATACCCCGTGTTAGGCAAAAAGGGGAGTACGACCAAGGCAATAATGGCGTAGCTGATGAATGATTCTAACTCGAACTGTTTTATGCCGGCCACAAATAATTTTATTTTTTGTTTCAGAGAAAGAATCAGCATTAAAATAACTGTCATGGCGATGATCAGTTGAATTGGAAAGATATTTAAGCCCACAAATATGCCGATCAAATAGCTCCATAAGATTGCCAGCTCGGTCGTTAGACCGTTATCTTTTGTCGACAAACTACCCAAAATATAATAAGCAATTAATAAAAGACAAAAGGTTATTGAAATTATCAAAAATAAACTAAAATAATTTTGAATTAAAAGAGCAGCAATAGTGCCGAGAGTCGTAATTAAGGCGAAACTTCTGATTCCCAGGCTCCCGACACCGCTTTTTTTGGTTTTATCGATCTGCAGTTCGTAAGATTCCCGTTCCAAACCAATAGCCATACCCAATAATAGTGACAAAAGCAGTTTTACAACAATCGGCAAATTCATAATAGAGTATTATAACAGAGCAAAGATAGTTTTTGAATTTATACAACTGCTTCAATTGTATGAGGTTAAAGGATAAAAATTATTCAGGTTCTTGTTGCTCTAATTTTCTTAATTCTTTTGGAACTGCTACGCCGAAAATCCTAAGAATACGACTGATATTCCCAAGATTTTTTTTAGCCGTAATACTATTTTCAATAGGCTTGGGATTTAACAAAGAAAGATTTTCGGCCGACATTTTTTTACTGCCGTCTATGGGGAGAGGTGTTCCTAAGTACCAAGAGATAGATGCGGCGACCGTCATTAATTTTGCATAACCAATAACGGCTATATGAGGATCAGAAATATATTTCATGGTGGTGTTTAAAAATCGTTCCGTTATATCAGGTTTATATTTAAAGCCCTGGCCATCATTTCGATCAATTACTGCCAGGTCAGAGTATGACAAAAGAGCAGATATTAAAGAAATAAGATGATATGGACCAGATAAAAAATCATTAGCGATACTTGGTAGTTGGTTTTTTTCTTCAGGAGTAAGAGTGTTTTCTTCAAAATGTTTGAGCCAAGCATATAATTGCGCATCGTAACTGGTTGCCAAACTAACATTACCTCTTGCAACTACTTCCGGCGGATAAGTGTGTTCAAATTCAACTTCAGATTGTTTTAATTCCTGCAACCATTCTAACTCGCTGGTATCAAATGCCTTTGTAGAGTCGTGACACATTCCAATGAGATATAAGTATTTTTCGTCAAGGATAGGCTTTTCTCCCAATAGTTCTGCGATTGAATTAACTTGTTTTCCTAGATGAGCTAATAATTCTGCCACCATCTCACTATGATCAAAAAGTAAATGTTTTGAAGTTGCCTGTTTTTGTTTTAACCGGGAAACTATATCGTATTTTTCCATCCATTTCTCAAGTATTATTGCATGTTTATTTTGTATTTTTAAATCATCTTCCGTTGGAAACGGTAAACCTAACTGTTCAAATATTTCGTGTGTTACTTTCCACCTTTGTTGTATTTCATCTTTATTTAAGTCATTTTTTTTATCAGTAAAAGAGATATTGGCATCCATCCGAAATATATGTTGTAAAGTAGTATTTATGGCGACCATTCGCACACGATCAACAAAATCCTTGGCTTGAGCCGGCGGTAATTGATCGGATCTTTTAGCATAAGGAGGGATAGCGAGCAAGCTAACTCCCGGATGAATATACGAATGCCAGTTATTATCTTCTCCTAAAGCCAAGTTTGAGTTAGTCAAAGCAACTAAAATATTAGGAAGCTCCGCTTCCTCAAAAAATTTTGGATGAGGACCATGAAGAATTAATTCAGCGAATTTAGGGTGATTTAATTTATATAACAGAAGTGCCAATTTTAAAACATGGCTGGTGTGAATTGTCCGTTCAGGAGCGTACGCAGGGTACTTATATAATTTTAAAAACCTGGGGTCAAGTTCATCTAAGTGATAATCAGCTATTATCTGGTCATCGATTGCCTGTCCTGTTTTAAAAAGTAACCCAACGAGAAATGTTACTTTTGGTGAAACGACTGACTCAGAACCCGCAAGAACAGAAAGTTTATTTAATTTAATAGCAGCTTTGCTTGCTAAATTAGCGCAACGAACTGCCGGTTCCAATCTATTATTTATTTCCATTCCTCTCCAAATGCCCAGTTCTGACATTTGTTGAAATAATATATCACTCTCTTTTTCTTCTTTTAAAAAAGTTGGTGTTTCCGGAAGTTTGTTGTAATGTCTTAATCTTTCTCCTCCAACCATTTTTGTTGTAATCATAAGATTTTATTTTAAAATTATTACTGAAATATCCCGTAATGATCCATAAATGCACGGGTCAAATCATTAATTTGAGGTGAATTTTTATTTTCTTTTAATTCAGATCTTATTCGGGTAGAACTTCCAGAAATTTTTGAATCTACCTGAACATGCTCAGTTAGTCTTAAATGGTTAAGGGCTTTATCCATTTCAGCTCGATTTTGATCACGCATATCAATAACATGGGGAATACGTTGATATGTATGACTTTGTGGGTAAACCGATAAAGAATCGCCGCCAATAAACCGCCATACTTTAGCTCCTGGCACAACCTCTCTTTGCATTTGTTCTAAAAGTTGAGCATTGGCGGTATCAAACCATATTGGGATAGCTGGGATTATTACATGAACTTCCAAATCTTTTACGGTCTGTAATACTGCAATTCTTCTTCTTAAAACAACTGAAGGGATTGTTCCATCAAACAACTGTTTAGCTTTACTACGGCTATAATCATCCAGGGCAACATAGGCTTCTGTTTTGGCGTCGGGATAACGTTCTTTTACTACTTTCATAGCAGAATGGAGAACTTCAACATGATGACGTCCAATAGGTGCGCCCGTTGTCCCGATCATTACCGCATTATCAATGTCATTTTCTTTATAACCTGACATTTGATTGGAAATAATTGTTAAAATATCTTTTTGTGCCTGATGCATTTCAGAAATATAAGATAAATTTTCTTCTGGATGAGATAATCTTTGATAAAGAGTTAAATCGTCTCCAAAATGACAAAGTGTTGCTATTTTTTTTGCTTGAGTTGAGGTTAAAATCTCGCCTTGTTGAAGTCTTTCTCTTAATTTTTTCCATCCCATGCTTCTGATTAATACATGCGGGTACTTCAAAGTTTCTAATGGAAAATTATCAACAGTAATTTCATTTGTCAAATATTCGTCTAATTGGGATAAAGTCGTAATTGACTTTTCAATTTCCACTGGAAGTCTTTGATTTAATTCATCTCCATCAATAATGTCTGCTTCTGGCTCTTGCCTTTCCAAAATATATTGCCACATCGTTGAGGCGGAAGTTTGTATATCTAGTTTTGAGATGACTTCTTTACAAACTTTTGATAAATCGGAAAAAGAAACACCAGCCAAAATTTCTCCTCCAAGGACACCTTCAACAAATAAAGTTAATTTTTCGCTCAATATTCCTTCATTTCTTCTTAAAGTTATTTCAATTATTTCTTTTAAATTTTGTTTAGATTTAGCTTCCTCGCTAAAATTTTCTTGTATGATTGCTCTTTGAACATCGGTTGTAATAGTAGCTGCTAAATTAGCTAAAGCCATGTAAGGTTGATTAAAAGTCTCTAAGTTTTTATGCGCTTTATCAAACCAATCTTGGAATCTATTTTCATAAAAAGCAATATGGGCTGTTGCTAAATCCGGATCTGATTCACCGGCAAATACATCGGTATATAATAGGCCGGGATTATGTGAGGTTACCACATTCCATTTTTGTCCACGTTCAAGAATGTCAGCAATACCTGGTAATAGTGGATGAGTTGAAATTGGTGTCATAGTGCCCTGATTCAAATCGATCTTTACTTTTGTGCTGTAAAATGCACCAAAATCATCAGGCTTTGGTCCGGGCAAAAATGGAGATGCCCATGTTGTCTGATTATTAACAACATCAACCAAGGCTTTGGCCATTAATTCAGCCGGAGCTCTCCAGGGTTTGCGCGAATGTTTTCTTGATGAATAATTTCGTAATCCAGTTGCCAAAGAAAGTCTTTCTGCCAGTTTTCGTGAAAATTGATCAATAAAAGGAATAGCGATCATTGGTTTTCCGTGAACATTATAAATTTCTACTGAGTCGGGAGGAATTCCCATTTTTTCTGCCTGGTTTCTAGCACGGCTTTGATTAATAGCTGCTCCAAAACCGACTATTCGTTGATTGTTTCCGTCTGGAAGGACCATTTGTTTTAAAGCTCCCATAGACATTTGTTCAACAGGGTCCGATGCCATCATTAAAGTACCATTCCAGCCAACGTTTTTTGCATGTTCTGCTAATTCTCTTAAAATTTGAGTATTTGCGGTATATTGAATAGCTCTGACATCGATCTTGAGTGAGGAACGATCGGCAGGGGGAATATATCCCGAAGCAAGAAATAAAATAACGTCGGCTTGGAATAAATTTTCGAGATGATCCAAGGTCACTGGAACTATTTTTGGATGTTCCCGGCCGGGAATATTAATATCTTCTAACTCAATGTTCATAGCCGCTACAGTGTTTGCATCTCTGGAAGAAATTAATAGTTCAGAAACATTAGAAGCTTGTGCGCCTTGTGCATAAATAGATTGAGCAACAAATCCGCCAATATCTCCCAAACCAAAAACAGCCAGTTTAATAGGTTTTTTTTGAGGAGAGAAAATACGGTCAAGACTTTTTGTTTGTTCAGACTGGGATAATACTCTTGTCAAACATAACGTTTTGTTATTTCCTAATGCGCGTAACCAAGGATCAATTAATTCTCCACTAACCGGGCCTTGGTATTTTACTTCCTGAGGAAATAAAACACCGATCAAAGTTTCAAAACCTTTTAAATGTTGCCTTTGTGAAGGAAAGATTGCCCCCAGTGCATGAGGACTGCTTTGTGCCTCCCAAAGCGCACGAGCTTTTAGAGGATCACCTGTTCCTGGACTGGGTTCCAGTATGACAACACCGGAAAAATTATCAAGTTCATGAACTTCAGGGGGTCTTTCCAACACTTGTAATTCTTTATCTTTAAAAATATTAGGAAAATTAATTGGAGCCAGATTTGGAGCAACTAATAACATTCCAAATTTGGATACCGCCCAAAGTTTTTTTTCCTCCTGACCCTCTCTTTCTAAAAAAGAAATTAAGTTTACTCTTTTTTCTGGAATTAACATGTAATTTAAAATCGTACAAATACAAAAACTAAGCCCATAATTATTATGGGGTAAAATTGTACCTTAAAAAAAAGCAAAAAACAAGTTTATATAGCCAGATATTTCCGAACAAAATTATACGTGCAAAGAAACATCCAGGGCTTTGGAAGAATGCGCTAAAATACCAAGCGAGATAACATCAGCGTTGACTTGATCATAATCTTTGATATTATCTTCGTTAATACCTCCGGATAGTTCAAAAATAACTGGAGTAATATTTTTTTGTTGTTTAATCGTTTTTATTGTTCGGAAGGCAATTTTAGGCTTAAAATTATCGAGCATAATAATTAATGGGGCAGTAATATTCGTTTCTTGATAAAAATTATTTAAAAAATAAGCCTCTTTTTCGGTTTCCACTTCAATTTCAAATGGTTTTTTTACCTGACTTTTTTTTATGAAGTTTAAAATTATTTTTAAACTTTCTAGTCGGGTGATATGTGATTTTTTTGCCATGATGTCAAGATGATTATCTTTAATAAGAATTTCATCAGAAAGAGATAACCTATGTGTCAGACCGCCTCCAATAAAAACGGCTTTTTTGTCTAAAAGTCCCCATAAAGTCTTCCTGGTTGAAGCCAACGAAGTCTTCAGACTATTTTTTTTAATTAGGAAATTTGTATAAGTAGCGATGCCGCTCATTCGTTGCAAAATATTCAAAACAGTTCTTTCAAATTTAAGGATTTCTAAGGGGTTTCCGAAAAGTTCAATTAACAAATCTTTTCCCTTAATTGCTATTCCGTCCTTAACAATGACTTTTGTCTTTAGATTAGTTCTTTTTTCAATCAGATAAACTACTTCTTCAATGCCGGCAACGATTCCTGTCTGTTTGGCAATAATACTGGCATTTGAATCTTTGTATTTTCCATCAATTATTTTTGAAGTAATATCGTTTTCAATCAGATCGTTTTTCGTTTGAAAATCAAAAAGTTGGAGACAGGTTTCAGCATAGGTTTTATTTTTAGTTGTCAGGAAGCGACTTTTATCAAAGTATTGTTTGATAATGTTATTCATATGATTAATTATCTGGGCGTGATAAATCACGTCCCTACAGAAAACATTCTCTCAATCGGTATCCGGGCCTTTTCGGCAATATTTTTTGGGACTTTGACTTCAAATTCCAAGTTGACAAGCGAGTTTAAAAGTTTGGGTAGAGTAATCATTTTCATGAACTGACAGACCATGTCATCGCGCAGGGGAGCAAAGTTTTTCTTGGGATTTTGTTTTTTCAGCTGATGAATAATGCCGGTTTCCGTGGCCACAATAAAGTCAGATTTTTTAGACTGTTTAGCATATTTGAGCATCCCGCCGGTTGATAAAATATGGGTTTTATCAGCTGGAATATCACCATTGGCTACATAGTGCATGCAGTTGGAGACGCAACCGCACTCAGGATGAATGAGAAAATCGGCCTCAGGACTGTCTTTCATTTTATTTAAAACATCCTCAGGTCGGACACGGGCATGAACATGGCATTCGCCGGGATAGATAATCAGATCCCGGCCGGTTTTTTTTTGGACAAAGGCCCCCAAAAACATATCGGGAACAAAAAGTATTCGTTTGTCTTTTGGAATAGCATTAACTACTGCGATGGCATTGGTTGAGGTACAGCAATAGTCTGATTCAGCTTTGACCTCAGCGGTCGTGTTGACGTAACTGACAACAACGGCATCGGGGTATTTGGCTTTCCAATGGCGCAGTTCTTCGGCATCAATCGAGGCGGCTAAAGAACAGCCGGCGTTAAGATCTGGAATCAGGACGGTTTTTTCCGGGGAAAAAATCGCCGCCGATTCGGCCATAAAATGGACACCGCAAAAAATAATCAATTCTTTAGAAGATTTTGCCGCTTGTTTTGAGAGTTCCAAAGAATCGCCAACAAAGTTAGCAATATCCTGAATGGCGGGAATCTGATAGTTGTGGGCTAAGATAAGAGCGCCTCTTTTTTTTCGCCATTTTTTTATTTCCTTAATCAGTTTTTTGTCATCCATATTTTTGCAATAATTATCGGTAAACGAAAATTTATTTAAAAATTTTTTAGATTCTGTCACTCGTGACCGCTATTCCACTGCGAGGCTCTGCGGAATATCTCCGCAATCTGCTTCTCGTGGAACCTTTTCACTTCGTGACACCTAAAAAATATAGGAAAAGCGAGTGTATTAAATTTTTTTCGACTTGGGAGTCCCCGAAAAGGGGAGGGTTCCCACGGAGATAATAAAATTTAATACCGAGCTTTAACTATTTTTTAAATTTATTATTATTTTTAGCACGACTATTATATACTTCTTAGTGAATGAAAAACAAGTTTGATTACATAATTATTGGCTCGGGCATTGCCGGTTTGACAACGGCTCTTACTTTAAAGAATTTAGGCAGGATTGCTATTTTTACTAAAAAAAATCCCTCCGACTCTGCTACCAATTTAGCCCAAGGCGGAATGGCGGCAATGATTAATAAAGGCGATCGAGCCGACTGGCATGTTGAAGACACATTAAAAGCGGGCGACTATCATAACAAAAAAAAAGCCGTTTCTATTCTTGTCAAAAACAGCCGGGAAGCCTTTCTTTGGTTAAAAAATCAAGGAGTTTTGTTTGACGCAAAGCCTTCTCTTGAAGCCGGTCATCGTTTACCCAGAATTTTTCACACAACTGATTTTACCGGTCAGGACATAGAAAAAACTCTTTTAAAAAAAATCTCTGAAAGTAAAAAGATTAATATTTTTAAAAATTCTTTAGCCATCGACTTAATTGTGGAAAATAATATTTGTCAGGGAATTTTTATTTTAACCGAAGACAACAAAATTATTCCTTTTTTTGCCAAAGCGATTATTTTAGCTACCGGTGGCTCCGGGCAGGTTTACCAATGGACGACTAATCCGTTAGTTGCCACCGGAGACGGCATTTCCATGGCCAAAAGAGCTAGAGCTGATATTTCTGATCTTGAATTTATCCAGTTCCATCCAACCGCTTTTAAAAATAAAACTTCACCGCTATTTTTATTATCAGAACGACTACGGGGGGAAGGGGCAAAACTGGTTGATGAAAAAGGTAGTCGGTTTGTTGAAGAATTAATCCCACGTGACGAACTTTCTCGGGCAGTTTACGAAAAACAAAAAAGCTCAACTGTTTATCTGACGATGGCTCACCTTGATCAAAAAGAAATTATTAAAAAACTTCCCAATATTTATAAAAGACTAAAAACATACGGTTATGATTTAACAAAAGATCGTATTCCGGTTACGCCGGCCGCTCATTATCAGTGTGGGGGAATCACAACCGATCTTGACGGGAAAACTTCTATAAAAAATTTATTTGCGGTTGGAGAAGTGGCATCAACTGGCGTTCACGGGGCCAATAGATTAGCTTCTAATTCATTGCTGGAAGCAGTGGTGTTTGGGAAAAGGGCGGGGGAGTTTATTGCGTCATCCCCGCACAGGCGGGGATCCAGTCGCACGGATTCCCTCCTTCGAGGGAATGACAAAACATTGCATTTTAGTCAGAAAGACAAAAACATAATTAACAAAATAAAAGCAGATATTAAAAAAATAATGTGGGAGAAAGTAGGGATAGTAAGAAGAAAAAAAGAATTAATATTGGCATTGAATTATCTTAAAAATCAAAAAAAACAACTTAATGAAATAAATATTGTTAAGAACTTAAAAATTAATCAAGTCATTAAATTTACAGGAGATTCAATTACATTAAGAAATTTTTTTGAAGTCAACAACTTAATCGAAGTTGGAATCATAATTACAAAAGCAGCTTTATCCCGCCCCAAAAGTCTTGGAGCTCACTATATTAAATAAAGCCAGTACAACCGCATCGATTGAATAAGGCTAATGAATATTTAGGGTTAAGAATGAAGGGAAATAATTGCAGCCATCACTTGCTCAGGAATAATTTCTGAAACAGATTCAGCTGAAAGGATCTGATGAGGTTGATTTGCAGTAATTGGTTGCCAAGCAGGAAGATTACAGTTTGGAAAGACAGTTACAAATGATGTTCCGAGAGCTGCAGCTATATGTGTCATACCTGTATCACCACCTATATATCCTGACGCTTTTTTTATAAGATAGCTTGATTCAGCTATATGTGAAGAGGTAAAAAAATATGTTTGGGGCTGATGTGATAAAAAATTTGCTACTTGATCTTTATCCGAGACTGATGGATTAAACATAACTACCGGAGTATGAAAGTTTTGTTGTAACCATCTTGCTATATTGAAAAAATTATTGACTGGCCAATTTTTAGAAGGATTGCCTGTACTTAGATTTATTAGCCAAAAAGGTTTATCTAATTCTAAATTCTCTCTTTTTGCCCATTTTTCTATGACATCTTGAAATCTTTGAGGAATAGTTAGTCTCACTGGTTTAAGATTTGGTCTTGCTGCTAAATTGTATACCCCCCTTAATCTTTGGTAACAATAATCAGCGATTCGTTGGTGGCTAGGTTGGTTTTTTAAGTCGTCTGGAAAAACATCAACACGACTTTTATGAGGAGGTTTCATGAAATAACGCATCTCTTTTGCTCCTATCAAGGCTATTCTTTCATAGGAAAGAAAATGTGCTTGAGTAGGTAAAGAACTAAGATATTCAACCATACGCGTAAAAATTAAAAGTTTGTCGTCAAAGATTCCTTGGGGGACAGGAATAAAATTTACTAGGTCTGATCTTACCAGTTGAGCAACTTGTCTTTGATAAGTATTGTTTTTACGGGCAACAGCCACTCTTTTTAAGCCTGCATCTTTGAGATTTGCGGCTACAGTTGCCATAATTACCTGGTCGCCAATACTTCCCTCGACAAGAGAAAGATGTGGGACTATACAAACAGAATCAGGGGTAGGTCTTATTTGCTCACCAATTAATCTTCGCTCAGGGCCCATAATTAAAATGGGAGTATACTACAAATCTCAAAGAAAATTCATTGTAAATCCTTAATCGAGGCCAATACAGCCATACAACCTCGCAGACTGTACGAGGCTAACTGAGATCTTTTTTCAGTTGTTCGAATTCTTTTTTGTCAATTTCTCCTTTGGCGTATCTTTCTTTAACAATCTCCAAGCTTTTATTTTTGCTGTCTGATTGTTCAATTTCTTCATGATCACAATGATGAAATGATTTAATCAACTTTACGATCAACATAACGATCAGTCCCCAAAAAAATACCTGAAAAATAAAACCTAAAATATTAAAGCCAGGATTAAGCGAATAATACTCCGGGCCATAGTTCCAATAGCGCATCATATGTTTATTTAAAACTGTTAATGAGTTTATAATATAACAAAAATTCTGAAAAAATGCTGAATATTATAGTTAAGTACTTAACTATACTTTTAATTATTACTTAAAGACTTTTTAATGTAATTAATTGCTTCTACGGGCGTATCGGCAAAATATAAAAATTTATCGAGAGATTTTGTCAAAAAACCATCTTTTTCCATTCTCTGCAATTGAATTTTTAGTCCTTCATAAAATTTGTCAGTATTCAGAACGACGATTGGTTTTAGATGAATATCATGTTTTTTAAGTTCGATCACTTCCGTTATTTCATCTAAAGACCCAACTCCACCGGGTAAAAGAATTAAAGCATCAGATTTTTTTAGAAATAATTTTTTTCTTTCCGGAAAGTCTTTGGTAATTATCATCTCATCGGCATTCATTCTTCGGTGGTCTTTGAGAAACTCTATGGTCACGCCAAATATTTTCCCGCCGCTATCTTGAACTGAACTAGCAATGACTTTCATTAACCCTCTGTTGCCTCCACCCCAAACTAAATTAAAGTTATTCTTAGCTATCAGACGGCCTAATTGTTTGGTATTTTCAATATATTTTTTTCCAACTTCATTGGTGGAACAAAAAACGCAAATATTTTTCATAGAATATATTTTATTAAACTAAAAAAGTTCTTTTTCAATCTGATTTTTCAACTTGTCAATTCCGTAGTCGGTAGTGACGGAAATGAACACAGGAGAAAACTGGGAATATTTTTCCTTTATTTCTTTTATAATCTTCTGACCGTCTCCAATAAAGGCGTCAACTTTATTAAAAACAAAGATAATTTTTTTAGAGTGGATTTGGAGTTCTTGGAGAATTTTTTCCACTATTCTAATTTTTTCATTCATTTCTGGATCGCTGATGTCAATGACATGAAGTAAAAGATCGGCATGAATCGATTCCATTAAGGTTGATTTAAAGGAATTGATTAGGGATGAAGGTAAGTCTTTGATAAAGCCGATCGTATCAGAGATGGTGGCTTCTTTTTTTTGCATCGGAAAATAGAATTTACCGGTGACACTGTCAAGGGTGACAAATAAAGTGTCTTTAACCACTTTATGTTTTTTCGTCAGAAGATTAAAAAGAGATGTCTTACCGGCATTGGTGTAGCCAACGATGGAAATAGCCGTAATATTGTTGGTTTTTCTTCGCTCCAGTTGAGTGAGATGTTGGCCGGAAATTTTTTCCAGTTGATCTTTTTTTATTTTTATCTGATCGCGCCAATGGCGTTTCATCAGTTCAATATTTGTTTCACCTTGGCCTTTAGTGTTTGTACCACCTCCTTGACGGGAAAAATAATTTTCACCCAGTCCGTAAATTCTTGGGCCCATATGATACATTCGGGCAATCTCTATTTGTAGTTTTGCTTCGGCCGTATAGGCGTGTTTATTAAAAATATTTAAGATTAAGTCGAACCGATCCCAGACCTGGATTTTCGGGTTGATATCCCAAAGTTTTTGGGTCAAGTTAAATAAAACGCTTGGGTTAACGATAGCATTGACAACCACAATATCGATTCGTTTTTCTTTAACGATTTGAGCTAACTCAACAACCTTGCCCGATCCAATAAAAGTAGCTTTATTCGGGCGACTTCGGTGTTGGATAATGTCAACAACATCAATCCCGTTGTAGGTGGCCACCAGTGACTTTAATTCCTGTAAATTTTTTAATGCCTCGTCTCGATGAAGGTGAGGATCAACGACATCAACAAGGACGACCCGATGTACTTTTTGCATGATAATATACCATTATACCGGAATAGAGAGTGAGCTCTGAGTGAGAATAATAACTTATGGGTGACTGACGGGATTTGAACCCGCAACATTCGCCTTCACAGGGCGACGCTCTAGCCAGTTGAGCTACAGCCACCAGTATCATTATTATAGCTTAAAGACTTTCAAAATAAAGAAATAAACAAATAACTAAATGAGGAAATGAATGATTTAATAAATAAATGAATGAATTGATTCATTTGATTATTTAGACATTTATTTTTTAATTTTATTATTTCTTTATTTAATCATTTGATAGAGCTCTGTTATAATTAATGAATTCGCCCTGATAGTTTAGCGGCAAAACAAACCCTTGGTAAGGGTTAGACTGTGAGTTCGATTCTCACTCAGGGCTCTCACATCAAATAATTAAATAACAAATCACAAATAACAAACATCAATTGAATTTTAAATATCAAATAACCAATGTTTTAAACATTTAGAATTTATTATTTGTAATTCAATTGTTTTTATCATTTGTCATTTGAAATTCATCTCTGATTTTGCTATTCTTTAAAACACTTATGGAAATAAAATATTTGGGTCATTCATCCTTTTTGATTAAAACTAAAACTGCAAAAGTGGTTACCGATCCTTATGATTCGGAAGTGGTTGGTCTTAAATTTCCGAAAACCGAGTCGGATATTGTGACCGTTTCTCATCAACATAGTGATCATAATCAGGCGAAAAATGTTTTGGGCTTAAATGGAGTGGTTCCTTTGGTGATAGATATGCCCGGTGAATTTGAAAAAATGGGAGTAAGGATTTTTGGATTTCAATCTTATCACGATAAAACTAAAGGTGGAGAGCGAGGCGAAAACATTCTTTATAAAATTGAGGCAGAAGGGATTTCAGTTTTACACTGCGGTGATCTTGGAGTAATTCCCGAAGAAAGTTTTTTGGAAACAGTCGGTGATGTTGATATCCTCATGGTGCCGGTCGGTGGATTTTATACAATAGATTCTGACGAAGCAGTTCAATTAGTGAAAAAAATTGAACCAGCTATTGTTATTCCCATGCATTATCAAATCAAAAATTTGAACCCAAAACTGGGCGGAAATTTAAGCCCGGTTTCCGAGTTTACGAAAAAGTTTGGCATTGAAAATCTTGCTCCAATACCAAAATTAGTTTATAAGAAAGAAGAGATAGAGCAGGAGATGAAGATAGTTGTACTGGAAATATAAGTTAAAATTCAAAAGTCAAAGGTCAAGAGTGAAAGTAAAAAGTCAAAAGTGTTTAAAACTTTTTAATTTTGACTTTAATTTTTTACTTTTAACTTAATAATATGACTACAACAAGCGATGCCCTCAAAATCCCTCCCCATGATCTTGATGCGGAAAAAAGTGTCCTAGGAGCTGTCCTGATTGATTCAGGGACTATTAACCTTGTGGTTGAATTTTTGAAGTCAGAACACTTTTATAGCCGGGAACATCAACTGATCTATTCGGCGATGATTACTCTTTATGAGAAGCAACAGCCGATCGATGTTGTCACAATTCAAGACGAATTAAAAAAAACCGACTCTTTGAAACAGATTGGCGGTAAAAACTATCTATCGGATTTGATTAATACTGTTCCAACCTCCGCCTATATTGAACAGTACGGTCGAATCGTTAAAAATCATTTTGTAAAAAGACGATTAATTCAACTTTCTTCCCGATTAGTAGAAAAATCTTTTGATACCAAAGGTGACGTTAAAAAATTATTAGACGACGCTGAAGTAGAGATATTTTCTCTTTCTCAAGAACATCTTCATCGGGACTTTATTCAGCTAAAAGAGGTGTTGGCAGAAAGTTTTGAGCGCTTGGAAGAGTTTGTCAAAAAAGGCTCTCATTTAAGAGGAGTTTCGACTGGATTTAATGATTTGGATAATAAGTTAGCCGGAATGCAGGATTCAAATTTGTTAATTTTAGCGGCTCGTCCGGGAATTGGTAAAACTACTCTGGCTTTAAATATAGCTCTTCAGGCGGCCACTAAAAATAAGATTCCGGTGGGATTTTTTTCTTTGGAGATGAGTAAGGAAGAGCTAGTTGACCGTCTTTTGGTCGGTCAGGCTGATATTGATGCTTGGAGATTAAAGACCGGCCGGTTATCTGACGATGATTATAAAAGATTGACGGAGGCGATGGGAGAACTGTCTGAATCACCGATATTTATTGACGATACGCCGGGGGCCTCGATTTTGGAGATGAGGACTAAAGCAAGAAAACTAAAGATGGAAAAAAATATTAAACTTTTGATCGTTGACTATCTTCAGTTGGTTGATGCCGGCCGCCGGTTTGATAGTCGGGTTAATGAAGTTTCTTTTGTTTCCCAAAATTTAAAAAATTTAGCCCGTGAACTAAAGATTCCGGTGTTGGCGATTTCTCAGTTATCTCGGGCAGTTGAACAGAGGGGTTCAAGAAGGCCTCAACTCTCGGATCTTCGGGAAAGCGGAAGTATAGAACAAGATAGCGACGTGGTGATATTTCTTTATCTTGAACAGGAATCTGAGGATATCCTGGATCAAAATAAAAAAATAATTAAACTTTATATTGCTAAGCATCGCAACGGGGCGACAGGTGAAATGGACTTAATGTTTAGAGGAGATAGAGTCAAATTTTATAGTATGGAAAAGTAAAAAAATCTTCTTGACATTTATTTTTCTCTTCTTTATAATCCTATGGAGGAGGAGAGGATAAAAGAAATATCAAATATTAAATATTAAAAATATGCAAAACCTACACAAAGCAAATTTAATTCATCGATTAAAGATTGCTCATGGGCATTTGGAGAAGGTGATGAAAATGGTTGAGGAGGATAGATACTGTCTTGATATTATTCAACAGACCCAGGCGGTGACCAGTTCTATAGAAAAAATTACTGAGATGATTTTGGAAAACCACCTGAAGACCTGTGTTAGAGAGTCAATTGTTAGCGGAAAGGGAATAGATGAAAAGGTGGCCGAGGTGATAGAGGTGTTTAAAAGAAAGTAATTCAAAAGTTAAAAGTTAGAAGTCAAAAGTGAAAGTAAAAAGTCAAAAGTATTAAAAACTTTTTAATTTTGAATTTAATTTTTGACTTTTGGCTTTTGAATTTTGACTTATGAATAAATATTTAATTATCTTAGGAGTTTTATTTACGGTTGGGCTAGTCGTTGGTAGTTATTTTTTGCTTAACCAGGGATCAAATACGGCAAAGCCGATTGCTTCTTATCAATCAACAGATAAAGAAAAGCCAAAAGTAGAGGTTAAAACGACTTTTTCTGATTTAGGAAAGATGAAAGTGTCTGAGGATAAATCAGCCAACTTCAAGATAAAAAATATCGGTCAAAAATCTTTGCAGTTAAACAATGTTTCCTCAAGCTGTGATTGTACTTTTGGTCAGGTAGTCATTGATGGTAAAGAATCAGAAATTTTTGGAATGCACAATGTCTCAGATTTCGCCGGAGAAGTACTGCCGGGAAAAGAAGCAATCATTAAAGTAACTTACAGACCTTCCATTATGCCGGTTTATGGGGCAGTTGAACGGGAAGTTTATGTATCCACTAATGATCCTGAAAATCCAAAGTTAGTATTTAAGGTTAAAGCAATAGTCAATTGAAAAGCTTGACACTGTTAATAAAAGCTCGCTGAGCAATTTTTGACGAAAAACTAAAAAGTCGCAAAAATCACTCAGCTTCGCTTTTAAGATAAATAAAAAAGCGCAGATACCAAATTTTTTACGGTTTGTTGTTTTCCGTTAAAAATTTTTGGTATCAAGCTTTTTAAAAAAAAATTATGGCAAACAATTTCTTCTTCGGTATTTCTCTGACGGGCTCATTTCTGGCCGGAGCACTGGCTTTATTTGCCCCATGCTGTATCACTTTCTTGTTTCCTGCTTATTTGGGCACTATTTTTAAGGAACGTAAAAATATAATGTTTTACACTTTGATTTTTGCGCTCGGCTTATCTTCTATTTTAATTCCTGTTGCTTTAGGCTTTCGCGTCTTCATTTTTTTCTTCGATCAATTTCACCGGCAGATTTATTACTTTGGAGGACTATTTTTGATTTTTATGGGAATTATGACTTTAAAACCATTATTTGCTATTCCGCAGTTTTTTCATATTAAACCCAAATTGGATAAAAAAGTGAATATTTTTTCCGTTTTTAGTCTAGGTTTAATGTCTGGGTTATCATCATCATGTTGCGCGCCGGTTTTGTTTGCCGCCGTCACCTTGACCAGTTTGGCGCCCAACACTTTTCAAGCAATAATTGTTTCTTCGGCTTATGTTTTAGGTATAGTTTTCCCGCTTTTCATAATGTCTTTATTTTATAAAAAATTGACGGAAAAAATTTCTGGTTCTAACCGCCAAAAAATATATAACATCTTTAAATATTTAGGTGCGTTTATTTTTATAGTCAGTGGAATTTTGATTATAATTTTTGATGCGCTAAATAAAATTCAGATGTATCAGATGGATGTTTACACTAAACCTATGAGACTATTAGTATTTAATTTGTCAAAATATTTTCAAAATCCGGTCCTTGATCTCTTGATATTTGTTTCAATAATTTTTATATTTTATAAGTTGGTTGTCAACAAAAAATAAAATGGATAAAATGATTGTTTCGATTTTTGGTGTTATAAGCATTTTATTTACATACTGGTTTTTTTTTATGAAAAAAGTCAATACTGTTTTTGCGACTGACGAAGTAAATATTTTGGTTGATGGCGGTTATAAACCGGAACGGATTGCCATTCCATATGGAAAAACCACCAAGTTAGTTTTTCACAGAAAAGACAGTAGTAGTTGTTTAGAGGAGGTTGTAATCGCTGATTTCAAAGTCAGAAAGTTTTTACCTCTCAACGAAAAAACAGAGATAGAAATTAATCCAACCAAAAAGGGAGAGTTTGATTTTTCCTGCGGGATGGGGATGTTTCACGGAAAGTTGATTATTGCTTAATTATTTAAAGCTCGATATCGAAATTTTTTGACGGAAAACAAAAAACCGCAAAAAATTTGATATCTTCGCTTATAAAAAATATGAATAAACAAACCTTTGCTATAAAAGGAATGCATTGCGCTTCGTGCGTTTATACCAATGAGAAAGCGCTGAAGTCGATTCTCGGGGTTAAGGACGCGGTTGTCAATTTAACGACGGGGAAAGCAACTCTAACTTCGGATACTCCGGTTGAAAAAAATAAAATTATTGATGCGGTGGCGTCGGTTGGTTACCAGGCGTTAATTGAAAACGAAGGAACATTAGACGAAAAAATAAAAACGGAAAAAATAAAAGAGCTGAAAGATCTTCAGATAAAAACCACCGTCAGTTTAATTTTGGCAGGGTTAGTTGTCTGGGGGAGTTTTCCAGGGCTTTTGAATACGTCTCCAGATATTTTAAAAAACATGCTTAATCATTTTTTTCTGGCGTCAATTGTTCAGTTTTGGGGTGCATATGATTTTTATAAAGCCACTATATCATCACTCAAACACCGGATCGCCAACATGGACACTTTGGTTGTTATTGGAACAACCGTAGCCTATCTTTATTCTACTGCGGTAGTATTTTATCCCGGTTTTTTTGAAAGACTAAATTTAAAAGTCGAACCATATTTTGATGTCTCAACCGTTATTATTGGTCTGATTTTGTTAGGCCGATTCTTGGAAGCTCAAGCCAAAGCCGGAACTGGGGAGGCAATTAAGAAATTGATAGGATTACAGGCAAAAACAGCCAGAGTGATTCGTAATAAAAAAGAAATCGATATTTCAATTGATGAGGTTGTTGCCGGTGATTTAATTAGAGTTCGGCCGGGGGAAAAAATTCCCGTTGACGGAATCATTGTTGAAGGAGAGTCGGCAATTGATGAATCGATGGTAACAGGAGAAAGTATGCCAGCTTCAAAATATAAAGGGGATACGGTTATTGGTGCGACGATGAATAAATCAGGCAGCTTTATTTACAAAGCGACAAAAGTTGGAAAAGATACGATGCTGGCGCAAATCATAAAGTTAGTCGAGGAAGCGCAGGGTAGCAAAGCCCCAATCCAAAGATTAGCCGATATTATTTCTTCTTATTTTGTTCCTATCGTCATTATGCTGGCAATTGCCACTTTTGTTGGTTGGTATGTTTTTGGACCTTCCGGCGGCTTAATTTTTGCAATGCTTAATTCAATTGCCGTATTGATCATTGCCTGTCCATGCGCCATGGGACTGGCGACTCCAACGGCTATTATGGTTGGCACAGGAATCGGGGCTCAACACGGAATACTTATTAAAGATGCTGAGAGCTTGGAAACTGCCCATAAAATAAAGACGATAATTTTTGACAAGACAGGGACGTTGACTAAGGGACAGCCTGAAGTCACAGACATTGTTCTGATAGATAAAGCTCGATACCAAAAATTTTTTGACGGAAAACAAAAAACCCTGCCTGCAGGCAGGCAAGGCGCAAATAATTTGGTATCTTCGCTTTTAAATCTATCAGCCTCAATTGAAAAAAACTCCGAGCATCCATTAGGCGAAGCAGTTGTTAATAAAGCGCAAGAAGAAAAATTAAAACTATCAAAAGTTATTAAATTCAAATCAATTACCGGTAAAGGGGTAGAGGGACAAGTTGATGGAAAGAAAGTTTATGTAGGAAAGTTGTTAAACGATCTATCAATCAAAGAAGCGGATAAATTAAAAAATCAAGGAAAAACCGTTGTTTATGTTTATGTTGAAGATAAGTTGGCGGGGTTAATAGCGATTGCCGATACAGTTAAAGAGACGGCTCGCGAAGCAATTCAACAGTTGCAAAACTTAAGAATTAATGTCTTTATGATTACCGGAGATAATCGACAAACTGCTCAAGCAATTGCTCACATAGTTGGGATTAAAAAAGAAAACGTTTTAGCCGAAGTTTTGCCGGAGGAAAAAGAAAAGAAAGTCAAGGAATTAAAACGAAATAACCAAATAGTTGCATTTGTAGGCGATGGAATTAACGATGCGCCGGCTTTGGCGTCATCTGATGTTGGAATCGCTATGGGCACCGGTACCGATGTTGCAATAGAGGCGGCTGGAATTACATTAGTTAATAAAAATTTAATGTCAGTTGTTTCGGCAATTAAATTATCCAAACAAACAATGAAAACAATTAAGCTTAATTTATTTTGGGCTTTCGCGTATAATATAGTTTTGATACCGGTGGCCATGATGGGATGGATCAGCCCGATTTTGGCATCAGGAGCCATGGCAATTTCTAGCATTTCAGTAATTACAAATTCGCTTTTTCTTAAAAAAGCAAATATATAAAAAACAGTCCGCTTATTCGTGAACTTAAGCAGACATAAGAAAATATAAGTTTCACTAAATTAATTAATGATAATTATAAGTTCAACAACATTTTCTAATATGTGCGGCGACTGTAGTGGTGGAAAGAAAAAATGAAAATTAGCAAAAAAACAATTCACATCAAAGGCATGCACTGTCCTTCCTGTGAGATCCTGATTCAGGACAAGTTTAAGGAAATGCCTAATGTGACAACGGTAAATCCGAATTTTAAAAAGCAGGAAGCTGAGGTTTATTTTACTGGCCATTTGGATCAAGACATTATTAATAAAAAAATTCAGCCATTCGGTTATGAAATTGGGGAGAAGAAAAATGAAAATGAAGACAATGAACCTTTAAGCAAAAAGATTTTTGAGGCATTATTAATTACCGTCGGTTTGGTCCTAATTTATTTAATCGCCAAGGAAATTAATATTGTTCCAGCTATTAATATTTCCGGTAATTTGAATTTATTAACTGTCTTGTTTCTAGGCTTAGTAGCTTCTATCTCAACCTGTA